>Ga0247611_10010702_pt1 | contig 10732 bp, 10 predicted proteins | sample 177DNAGHGhighgp2_FD_192422 | JGI IMG/M metagenome (GOLD analysis project Ga0247611, IMG submission 192422) | Sheep rumen microbial communities from Palmerston North, Manawatu-Wanganui, New Zealand - 1770 DNA GHGhigh gp2 | ecosystem: Host-associated > Mammals > Digestive system > Stomach > Rumen... | reverse complement strand
CCAATGCGGAGATACAATCTTCAAGATTACTCTTTCCCTCAGAAGAAAGATCCGGGATCGAATCTTCTGAAACGGCACTGCTTCCCACATCAAAGCCTTTCAGCTTATCTTTCAGTTCAAGAATGATCCTCTCTGCGGATTTCTTTCCCAGTCCCTTGACCTGACTGATCTTCTTTACGTCACCGGAAAGCACGGCCATGGCAAGTTCAGACGGCTGTAACAGTTCAACCACTGAGATCGCGGTCTTGGGTCCGATTCCGGATACAGATAACAATAGAACAAACATATCCTGATCTTCCAAAGACGGGAAACCATAGAGAGCCACAATATCTTCACGAACATAATGGTATGTATACACGCATACCTCATCACCGATATGACCGATCCTCCCCTGAAGCAGTAACGGCATATAGATCTTATATCCGATGCCGTTGTTCTCCACAACGATATCTTCTCCTCTGGCAGATACAAAAACTCCTTTAATATACGCGTACATTAGATATCAAACTCCTTCTTTCCATAACGTCCATACTGATAACCGGCCACCGCCTCGAAAGCGGAATTAATACCGGTATGCGCCTGGCAGATCGCTACTGCCAGCGCATCCGTCACATCGTCCGGCTTCGGAATGTTTTCCAGACCCAGAAGCATCTTCACCATCTGCGAAACCTGGTTCTTATCTGCCCGGCCATATCCTGTCACCGCCTGCTTGATCTGCATCGGCGTGTATTCATACACAGGTATATTGGCTTCCGCGGCGCTTAGGATCACCACGCCACGCGCCTGCGCCGTGCCGATGGCCGTCGTCGTATTTCTCGCGAAAAACAATTCCTCGATGGCCATCACATTCGGATGGAATCGCTCGATCAGAGCATCCACCTGCTGATGGATCGTCAACAATCTCTGCTCAAACGGAGTATGCGCCTTCGTCGTGATCGCGCCATAGTCCAGGACTCGAAAATGATTCTTCTCGTAATCCACAACTCCATATCCGGTGATTGCATATCCCGGGTCAATGCCGACAATGATCATAACTCCGCTTCACTCCTAATCTGAACATTCGTTCTTATCGATTATAACAATCATTTTTCGTCGGTGCAACTGTCATTTCCGAATCACACCAAGGATCTCTTCCGGAGCCTCACACGGCTTGTCCGATATCGAATAGGCTTTCTCCATCTTTTGCAACGCTTCGTCCAAACGGTCTTCCCCGACAGTATCATGAGATCCTGTATAGAGCGAATATAACGCATCTCCACGCTTCACAGATTCGCCGATCTTCTTGCAAAGCCTGATGCCGGCACCCATGTCGATCACATCGGTTTTTTCCATACGCCCTGCGCCGAGAAGACAGGATGCTTCTCCGACCATAAGAGCATCGCAGGCAGAGACATAGCCGTCCCGGTCAGCAAAAACAGTCATCAACTCGAAAGGCTCATCTACATAGATCGGCGAAGACGAAGAATCAAGTTTTCCGCCCTGCGAGAGAATGAGATCCTCGAATTTTGAAAGTGCTTCGCCGCTTTCGATCTTTCTTCTGCAGAGATTCTTCAATTCCGTATCCGAAGCATCTTTATATTCATCAGTCATCTTCAGCATTTCCGTCGCCAAAGCCAGAACGACCGTTTCCACATCTGCCTGACCCTTGCCTTGCAACGTCTGATACGCTTCCTGCATCTCAAGAATATTACCTACACAACGACCAAGAGGTTGTTCCATTGAGGTTAAGACACAAGATACCGGTCGTCCGGCGAGCCGGCCGATCGAGATCATCTGCCGTGCCAGTTCTTCTGCTGCATCCCGATCTTTCATGAATGCACCGCTGCCACAAGTAATATCCAGAACAATTGCATCCGCGCCACCGGCGATCTTCTTACTCATTATGCTTGACGCGATCAACGGGATCGATGGAACTGTGCCGGTCACATCACGGAGTGCGTACAGATATTTATCACAAGGAGCAAGTCCTTCGGTCTGTCCGCCAAGCAGAAGGCCGTATTTCTCGATTTTTTCACGGAAAGAATCCGGTTCGACCGTGGTGGAAAAACCATCTATAGACTCGAATTTATCAATCGTCCCACCTGTAAAACCCAGTCCACGTCCGGAAAGTTTCACGCATGGAATGCCGAAAGAAGCAACAATAGGCAGAAGGATCGGGGTAACCTTATCTCCGACTCCTCCCGTACTGTGTTTATCCACTTTGATTCCGGGAATAGAAGACAAATCACATACGGCGCCGGAACGTGACATGCTGATCGTCAGATCCGCGGTTTCTTCATCTGTCATTCCACGCCAGAGAACAGCCATCAGGAAAGCCGAGATCTGGTAATCCGGTATAGTTTTATTTGTCACTCCCGTAACAAAAAAAGTGATTTCCTCTTTCGTAAGCGCTCCGCCATCCCGTTTTTTCTCGATCAATTCCAGCATATTCATGAGCCGATCCTCCTGTCGCGGTTTTCAAATCACAATAGTATTGTATCATTTTATGCACCTGTCTTGTTCTTATGATAGAATATCGTTGAATAATAGGAAAGCAGGACAGATCATGAGCAACGAAACGAATCAGAACAAGCTGAAAGCCGCGATCATCGGATGTGGCCGGGTAAGCATCAAGCATATCAAGGCGATCTCCAAGTTAAGCGACAAGCTCACTCTCTGTGCACTGGTAGATAATAATCCGGATGCCCCCGATCACCTGCTGAAAGGTTCCAAACTCAAGTCCGGCGCTCTTTCCCGTATTCGTTCCACGATGCAGACCTATCTGGATTATAAGGAGATGCTCCAAGCCGTTCATCCGGATATTGTTGCTATCACTGTGCCTTCCGGCCTGCACTATCAGATTGCGAAAGATTGTCTTCTTGCCGGAGCCAATATTCTACTAGAAAAACCTATGACGATGAGCAACACAGCCTGTCGTGAATTATATGAACTTGCAGAGAGCAAGGGTCTGAAGATTGCTATGGGCCATATTTACCGCTATTTCCCGATCGTTTCTCTCATCTCGGAGGACATGAAAAACGGAACATTCGGCAAAGTCGGTCACGGTGCGGTGATCGTCCGTTGGGGACATCCGAATGAATATTATTCACAGGCAGCATGGCGCGGAACCTGGAGGAGCGATGGTGGTGCTTTGATGAACCAGACCGTACATGCGTTAGACTTGATGTGCTACCTGATGAATACGCATGCCGTAAGAGTCACAGGCATGATCGCCAGCCGTTTTCGCGATATGGAGGCGGAAGATACCGCTCTGGGCGTCTATGCCTGTGAGAACGGTGCATTATGCCAGGTCGAAGGTACTACTGCCACCTCCCCTGACGATCACGAGGCCAGTTTCTATATCAATGCGGAGAAAGCATGTATCCGTATTGCATTACGTAAGGGAAAGCCCTCCTATTCGATCACCAATACCAAGGGCAAGAATCTGGCTTTCCGCTATCTGCGAAGATATATCAAGCAATTCGGTCTGTCTTACCTGATCTCTGTAGCCAAGAATCCCCACTACGGGATCTATAGCGATCTTTATCAGGCAGTCACGACAGGCACTTCACCTGTTGCAGACGGAAAGAGCGGATATCTGGCCGTGGATATGGTACTGGGCTTCTACCGTTCTGTACTGGAAAAGCACGAAATAATGCTTCCGCTCCAGGAAGAATTCCCGATTGAAAGCATGAAATCGTTATCGCTGAAATAAGGAAACAGATCTATCGCAGTTTAAGCGCTTGGAACCGGAGTCGGGTCGATGAAATCCACGGAATCCGATTCAGAGATCGTCGGATCATTATTTGAGATCATCTCCACCGGTACATATCCCATCAGACCGTTTTCTTTTCTGACTTTCGCAAAATTCTCATTGGTAGCCAGGAGCGTCACCGCTTCCCCTCTAGCCAGTGTATCTATGGATTGGCTCTCTAATGAAGCTTCCACATAAAGCGACGTATTATCGAAAAGTGCATAAACAACTTTTCCTTCATCCAGCTGAGACGACTCCGAAGGAGCCGGCGCTGTCTGTGTCGTCTCGGCAACCGTATCCGACTTCTTCATTCGGCCTGTCCAGTGACCGGCATGGAAAAGAATATACATGCCAGCGAATCCGATGATCGTGCAGATGATGAAGATGATCACTCCGGTAAGGATCGACCGAAGCACTCTCTTCTTCTTGGTTGACTTAAGCTGTCTTCTCTCTGCTACGGTCAGCGCGTCTTCTTCATCATAATCGTCGTAGTCTTCCTCATCGTCGTACTCATCTTCTTCGTCATCGTACTCCTCATCGTATTCATCTTCGTCGAAATCATTCTCCGAGTCTTCATCGGCCGGAACGGTTTCGAATCGACTCGACGGAGCCGGATCGGTATTGGAAAAAGGTGCTACCACAGTATCATCCGATACTTTTGCCGTTTCTTCCGTATGGAATACCGGAGCTACGACCGTATCATCCGAAGGTGCACCCGCGGGCGGTGCCATCTTCTCGGCAGTGTTCGGATTCACACTGGCTTTAGCCAGATTGTTCGCCATGCTGTTGGCATCAATATCCGCATCGCCCGGAAGAAGCAGCGTACTCTCAATACGGATCTCCATAGCCGTAAGTCCATACTGGACACCGGCGTCCAGACCAAGCGAGATCAGATCGGCTACTTTTGTTTCCGGTACAGAAGGACGTGCGATCACGCTACCTAGGGCGGTGGCCGGAATATTCTGATCCAGACCGGTTCCGATCAGGAAAAGTTCATCTCCATCCAGAAGTTTCAGATGAACTTTCTTGTCCGGGATCACTTCTCCATCTTGAGGGAATCTGCCCAGGAACTGGGTCAGTTCATTCTTTCCCTCATGGGTCATTTCAGCTTCCTTGGGAATGGCACCCATCTGTACCGCGCGATGGGCAACTGTCTGATTCTCGGTAAGTGAGATCATCTTTCCCTGCCGGAAAAGCCAGACATGCGTATTTCCGATATTGAGCACACGAAGTGTATCACCTTCCAGGATGACCATGGCCATGGAAACCTTGATCTTGGCGCCCTTCTGACGCAAGGAAGCCTGGCAGACCGTATTATTCAACACCGTGATGACTTGCTCGGAGAAAGAATCATAATCAAGAACATTCTTGAGTTGAGCCTGCGCAACCACACCCTTTAACTGCTTCAATACATCCTGAAGCGTCATCGCAGACGCTGTATCATCGCCCTGCGCAGAAAAGATCGCGCACACCTGGATCGGTGAAGTCGCTTTTGCCGAGCGGATAAAGGTATTCTGGAATTCTTCAGGCAACCGGAACAGACTATGGAAAAATACATTTTCCTGATTCTGGCCCTGAATCTGATTCGTTTCACATACTACTGCAGAAGATGTCTTACTCATTTATGCATCCCCCCAGATAAAACGGCTCAGATCCGGAAGCTGCTTGTCCCAATCGACATACATCATCCAAGGATTCTGCTGTACGGTAAACATACCGTCACAAGGAACACGATATTGCTCGACTGTACCTAATACATCCATAGCGGCCAGCGCAATACGCATCATATCTAAAGCATTCATATTCGTCTCGAAAACGCCGGCGGCATCTTCCAGAAGGGCCACCTGTTCCAATCTTCCAAGACCGGACACCTTCTTGATCAAAGCAAGAGCAAGTGTACGCTGCCGGCTCGAACGCACATAGTCAGAGTCCAGTTTACGGATACGGGCCCAGGATGTCGCCTGCACGCCACAAAGCGTCTGCAGTCCCTCATGTGTCAGGAGCGGGACATTTTTGCCAAGAAGCATATTCTCTTCGTTAATGCTTTGGTTCGCGTATTTCACTTCATTGGCGGAGACCTCGATGTCCACACCACCGACCAGATCGATCACTTCTGAAGAACTGCCGAAGTCCAGCATCACAAAGCGCTGGATATCCAGACCGAAGTTATCATTGATCGTATTGATCAGAAGCCCCACGCCACCATATGCATACGAATGTGTCAGCTTATCTGTCGAAGAACGGCCTTCGATCGTAACTCCTGTATCACGCATAAGAGAGATCATCTTCAATGTATCTTTTCGTTTATCGATCGACACGACAAGGATCGCATCAGCACGGCAGTTCACGTCCTCCGTTCCACGGGAATCCACACCGAATACCAGAATATTTTCTACCTTCGGATCACGCTGGGATACTTTCTTGATCGGATAATTCGGATTGACATAAACGCGCGTATGTCCGCCTTCTGCCCACGAAGAACTGATATTACCGGAATTCAGGTCAACATTGTCCAGATCGGCAAAATCAATGGTCTCATACTGTCCCCGACTGACAAAAGGCGTATTTACAAAGCCGACGGCCCCCATAAGTCTGAAAACATACAAAATAACGCCGGTACCCAGTCCCAGTACCGCGCAAAGAATATAACAAAAGATCTTTAGAAGTAGCTTGCCGACGGAACGCTTCGCTTTATTCTCTCTATTTCCATCAGATAAACCTGCAGATCCTTCTCTGATCTTGTACTTATCTATATTAGAAGACATTCTTACTTCCTTTCCAACCATGACCAATATTACATGATTTTTACATATAATTCAATCTTATGCTTGAGATTTAAAAAACTGTGATAAAATGGAACATATTTTGAAAGGAGATTGCAAATGAAAAAGCAAATCAAAAAAATGGCGGCATTAACTGTCAGCTTGCTGATGGTAGCCCCGATGGCTGCTTGTTCCGGAAAAGAAGAAACTTCCGCCACAACGACCACTCTTCCTACTTCTGCCACCACGACAACAGAGGGAACCACTGCTGAATCATCAATCGAATCAAAAGAGAGCACAGCTAAACCAATGGACGTAAACAAGGACAATCCGCTTTACGATCCGAGCAACATGATGGCGATCGACCCGTACACCGGAATTCAGGATATGGATCCGGCCAATGTCGGCAAGCGTTCCATCGCATGTACGATCAGTAATGACCGTGCAGCCGTTCCTTGCAAGGGTATCAGTTCCGCGGATATTGTTTATGAATATGAGAAGAATGACCACCAGACACGTTATCTTTTCGTTTTCCCGGATATTAACAAGATTCCTGTCATCGGCTCTTTCCGAAGCGCCCGTATCGTTGCTGCCGATCTTGCTAACGGTACCGACTCTCTTTTCGTACACTGGGGTCTGGATACTGTTTATCTGCCGACACATATTAAGAATTTCAACATCGATCATATCGATCTGAATGGATACGATGCCAGCTGGCAGGCAGACAAGGATGGTAAGATCACCTTGAATGGTTATAAATACGCTTGGCGTGATCTGAACTGGAAGAAGTCGGAGAAACGTGCTCAGTTGGAATGTGCTGTCACCAACGGCGAACAGATCCAGCGCGCAATCGATGACCTCGGTATCCGTAAGACAACCGAAGAAACCGACATGATCTTCAAATTCGTCCCGTTCGGAAAGGCTCCGATGAAGAACAGTCATACTTGTAAAGATATTACGGTTTACTTTACAGCAAATAATCCGGATGCCCGTTTCCGTTACAACGAGGAAGATCACATGTACTACAAGAGCCAGTATGGCGACAAGCCGCTTACTGATGTACACACCGGTGAGCAGGTCCGTTTTGCTAATGTTTTCGTTCTTTTCGTAAACGAGAGCATGCGTTATGACCAGCTCCACCTGGATATTCATCTGACATCCGGTGGACAGGGTTATTACATTTCCGACGGTAAGCTTGTCGAAGTACAGTGGGAGAAGCCGGAATCTACTGATCCGATCAAGGTCTATGATCTGGAAGGCAATGAGTTGGAGATCAATGCCGGGAAATCCCATATCTGTGTAGTAGACATCAAGAACCGCGATAAGACATCCTGGGCTTGATCCAAAATACAGATAAAGTAAAAGAGCCTCACAGCTCTTGCGCTATGAAAAAGAAATAGGAAGAGAAAAAATCGATTGAAAGAAACAGCGGCTGCTCCAAATGGAACAGCCGCTTTCTTATGTATCGACAATTAAAATCCACAGACATGCTTCTTCTCTAACGCAAATCAGCTTATTACAGAAGGTCTTTGAGCTCCTGATAGGTTAATTCACGGATAAGCACTTCTTCCTTCGTGTCATCCTGTATATACTTCTCCAGAGACTTCATTGCCTTATCGTAATCAATTTCGCCCAGGATCTTCTTGTCAGTGGAACTGATCAGAACGAGTACGAAACGGGATATGCCTTCATAGAAATCAGATGGCTTCTTCGGAAGTCTGGTAGATACACCCTCATGCATAGACAAAGCCCCACATGGATTACCGCTCTTATCTGTCACAAATGAATAGGACGGAATATAAGCATGTTTCCACGTCGTCAACTCAAGCTTTTCTCTATCTTTTTCGCGTCTCTTATCAAAAAAACCCATTTAGATCTCCTCCATAGGACCACTCGGACCGATTCCCATCGGATCTTGCTTATTCTTAAGATAGACACGGATCGAAACAACGACCCTTATGATCACCATTAACACCACCGCTCCGGCCAGATCCAGGAAAACATCGAAGAAACTGGAACTTCTTCCCGGGACAAAGATCTGATGATACTCATCTGCCACCGCAGACAAGCACGTGACCCAAAGAGCAAAAGCAATATAGACTTCATTATCACTCTTCATCTGGATCAGCTTAGAATCATTCCAATCCACATCAGACTGAATATGCTTGGTGGCGAACATGGCAATAAAAGACAGGAGCGCAAGGATCAGGTATTCAAAGATATGTGCGGCATTGCGTAATAAAGCTTCGTCAGCAAAAATCTTGATATACTTGCCGATCTTGTCAACAAGTTCCTGCGAACGCATCGCGGAAACATCACCTGTCTCGGAAGATAGCGAGAATATAACCATTATCCAGGCAACAACAAGGATCCACATGACCAGTGCCAGAATAAAATACAACGGATGGAAAACCGCCTTAGACTTCTTATTCTCCAAACCCATTCGATAAACTCTCCTTCGTATAACACATAAAGTATACTACATTTATGCTCTATACTCAAAGAAAAAGAAAAAAACTCACGATCAGGAATATTTTTTTTGATTTTTCATTGCACGGTCGATGTCTCGTTTTGCCGATTTCTCTGCCTGCGCATCACGCTTATCGAAATTCTTCTTACCACGGGCCAGACCGACTTCAAACTTGACTTTGCCATCGCGGAAATAGCACTTGGTCGGCACAAGTGTCAATCCATCCTGCTTGACCGTAGAATAGAGCTTGATGATCTCCCGCTTATGCATCAGTAGTTTTCTCGTACGCATCGGATCGAGATTAAAACGATTACCGTGATCATATGGACTGATATGGACTCCGATGAGCCAGATCTCCCCTTCTTTTACCTGCACATAGCTATCTTTGAGATTGACCTTACCGGCACGCAGTGACTTGACCTCGGTTCCGGCCAGAACTACACCGGCTTCGAACTTCTCATCGATAAAGTAATCGTGAAAAGCTTTTCTGTTTTCGGCTATGACTTTAATACCACGTTGAATGGCCATATTCTCCTCCTACATTTCCAATGACGGATATGCATTCATATCCAATCCGTCACGAACTCCTTTTCTGAAATCATAATAACCGGCAGAAGCAATCATCGCTGCGTTGTCTGTGCAGTAAGCCATTTTCGGAAGACAGAGCGCACAATGTCTTTTCTTGGAAAGCTCCGTGATCTTCTTTCGCAGACAAGAGTTGGCAGAGACACCGCCTGCCAGGCAGATCTTCTTCATATTCGTCTGCTTGATCGCCTTATCCAGCCGGTCACAAAGGATCGAGCATACCGCATCCTGGTATGATGCGGCAAAATCATTCACACGTACATCTTCACCCTTAAGACGGGTCTGATTGATCAGATTCAGCGCGGCAGTCTTGATCCCGCTAAACGAGAAATCCAGCGAATCTTGAATCTTCGGCGCAGGAAAAGAATAGGCATGCGGATCACCGTCCTGACTCGCCTTATCCATCTTCGGACCACCGGGGTATCCCAGACCGATCACTCTGGCGATCTTATCGAAAGCCTCACCGGCAGCATCGTCACGCGTGGCACAGATATACTCCATATCCGAATAATCCTTTACCAGAAGGATCTCACTATGACCGCCGGAAACCACCAGGCAAAGAAACGGTGGTTCCCAGGAAGGATCCGTAAGATAGTTGGCAGCGATATGCCCCGCCATGTGATTGACTCCCACAAGAGGAAGACCTTCGACCTCACACAGTGCTTTTGCAGCGGAAACACCTACAAGAAGTGCTCCGACAAGACCCGGTCCCTTTGTCACGCAGACAGCACTCAGGTCTTTATACCCGACTTGGGCCTGCTTCATGGCTTCAGTGATACAAGGGACGATCGCTTCCACATGCATTCGTGAAGCCAGCTCCGGCACTACACCGCCGTACTGACTATGAAAATCCGCCTGAGACGCAATGATACTGGAACGAACGATACGTCCGTCCTCGATCACGGCACAGGCCGTCTCATCACATGAAGATTCAATTCCTAAAGTCAATATTCCCACGTCATTCACCCGATTGCTTAAAGAATGTATTCAGAAATTCATTGATCGTATCCCGGTATTCAGAAGGATCGATCAAATACGACTCCGTATATCCCGCTCCTGAAAACATTTTAGATGTTGTTGTATTCGGATTCAATCGCATTCGTTCCGAAACGATCTGTCCGATCTTCTCTGCGCCAACGAAAGTATCGCGGCCTCCGTAGATAATGCAGACCGGGATCGATA
>Ga0247611_10010701_pt1 | contig 10733 bp, 8 predicted proteins | sample 177DNAGHGhighgp2_FD_192422 | JGI IMG/M metagenome (GOLD analysis project Ga0247611, IMG submission 192422) | Sheep rumen microbial communities from Palmerston North, Manawatu-Wanganui, New Zealand - 1770 DNA GHGhigh gp2 | ecosystem: Host-associated > Mammals > Digestive system > Stomach > Rumen ... | reverse complement strand
GAGCCCGCGCGCCGGGGCCACGGTCAAGCAGGGGCGCAGCATCTTCCTGACCATCAATTCCATCGTCCCGCGCAAGGTCGTGATGCCGAACCTGGTCGGCTACTCCTTGAGCGAGGCCAAGGCGGAGCTCCACAACCGGGGGCTGGACCTCGGACGCCTCCGCTATGTCCGGGACATCGCCACCAACCAGGTCCTCCGCCAGAGCGTCGGCGGACGCGACATCGCCGCCGGAGAACAGGTCATCGCCGGCTCGGCCATCGACCTGACCCTCGGACTCTCCTCCGAGGGGTCCACGACGACGGTTCCCCGCCTCATCGGCATGAAATACATCCGCGCCGTCGATGCCCTTCACGACAAGAGCCTCAACGTCGGCAGGGTCCGCTGTGACGGTCAGATCCGCACCTACGCCGACTCCACCCAGGCCATGGTCTGGAAGCAGGACGCCGAGGGCGCGACCAAGACCCTGGGCGGCAGCATCGATATCTGGCTGACCCTGGACCCTTCCAAGATTCCCGCCCAATGACAGACGCCTACGACCCGACGCTGACTGTCGAGGGCGAGGAAGAAATGTACGAACATTTCCGCCTCGTCGCCGACAAAGGACAGGAACCGCTCCGCATTGACAAATTCATCGCCTCCCACCAGGAGCGCACCTCCCGCCACCGGGTCCAGCTGGCCATCAAGGCCGGTTTCGTCCGTGTGGGCGACAAGACCGTCAAGGCGAACTACATCGTCCGGCCGGAGGATGTCATCACCTTCGTGATGCCCTACGAGCGCCGCGGAGTGGAAATCCTGCCGGAGCAGATTCCCCTCGACATCGTCTATGAGGACGAGGACGTGATGGTCGTCAACAAACCCGCCGGGATGGTCGTCCATCCGGGCCACGGCAATTACAGCGGCACGCTGGTCAACGCCCTGGCAGGCTACCTGGGGATTTCGCAGGGGCCGGACGCGGAGGATGAGCGGATGGGGGTGCTGGTCCACCGCATCGACAAGGACACGAGCGGCCTTCTGGTCGTCGCCAAGAACCCCGCCGCGCAGCTCAACCTCGCCGACCAGTTCTTTGTCCATTCCATCGACCGCATCTACACGGCCGTCGTCTGGGGCAACCTCGCCGAGGACGAGGGCACCGTCGAAGGGACCATCGGGCGGGATCCGAACGACCGGCTCCGCTTCCGGGTCTATGACGACCCCGAAAAGGGGAAATGGGCCGTGACGCACTGGCGGGTCCTGGAACGCTATGGATTCATCACCGTGGTGGAGTGCCGGCTGGAGACCGGCCGCACGCACCAGATCCGGGTCCACATGTCCTCGCTGGGGCATCCGCTGTTCAATGATGCGCGCTACGGCGGAGCGGAAATCCGCCAGGGGACCATCTATGCCAAGTACCGCCAGTTCATCCAGAACTGCTTCGAAATCTGTCCCCGGCAGGCCCTGCACGCCCGGACCCTCGGCTTCACCCATCCCCGCACCGGCGAGCGGCTCCACTTTGACTCTCCCCTGCCCGCCGACATGGAAGCCCTCATCGAAAAGTGGCGCGCCTATTTAGCTTAATTTTTTGTATCTATTCTTATGGATTTTCCAAATGATTTGGAAAGAAGTTAGGATATAGTTCATCACTTCGATTCAGCGGTGTAGTTTGTAGATATATATTGCGCTCATAGGGGCGTCCCGCCCTTGGCCGCGCGGCCACCCTGGAACTTTTAACATGCAGGTTTATATTCCTTTGTGTATTCTGTGTCTCGTTTGATGACAGAGAACAATCTGCCGAGGGGGTATGTTGTAGGTATCATTATTTATGTCCGTCAGGAGTTATGGCCAACATCGTGCCAAACTCTTGTGATATTGTGGAAAAAGCCTTATATTTGATAAAGCTTTACTTATATGGAACAAATCTCCGAATTGCAGTCCCTGTTTGCGGCCGCCATTGAATATGCCCTTGGAGAGAATCTGGCCACGGACTCACGCAGATTGAAAGATTTGGGGGGATTATGGATGAGGTGGTAGATCTAAGCAGAAGCTTTCGCTATATTTTATCTCGGGGCCGATTTTAGTATATGCGCGAAGGCATATTCTGTTATAGATCTCGGTGAATTTAACGTAATAATGGTATTTTGTAGAATTTGGATTAATCGGTATGATCTTGATGGCAGTTCCATGCGGACCAAAGATGTCCGGCTCTGTCCCGTTGTCTTTTATGCAGCAAATTCCGCACTCAAAGAGATCTTTCCTGACGACCTTTTCATAATCTCCCTGGAAATTGCACCATACGATTAATTCTCCCGCGCTCCACGAGCATTCGGGAGTTCCAGGCATGGGGGGAATCTCATTTTCCGTTGTCCAGATTTTTATTTCGGAAACAAGTTCGGAGTTGCCGTTGGAGAGGTAGGCTTTGTACCGATATTGGGAGCAATAGACAAGTCCTGTTAGCTTGAGCGAGAAAGCATTGTCCTGAATGGTGTTGACTGGCATTTTCAGAAAATCTTGGTCCTTCTCGACATAGAAGCCGCAGTCTTTTATGCCACTGGAGGAACTCACTTTGCAGATCAGCACAACAGAAGAATAATCCTCTCCCTCCATGGCGCTGATGTCCAGGATTTCCGGCTTTGGGAAAGCGTCTATCACCGGGTCCGGCCCATTGCATGCGCAAAGGGCGGCAAGGAGCAGTAGAAAAATGAGACGATGTAGCATCGTACAAATATACGGTTTTTTTCGGCAGCCCCATCACAAATACAGTAAAAAAGTCGCAGAAACAATGTTTTGGAAATGGGAATACTGTGCAGACGCCAGGTCGAAAAGAATCATTTGTTTTATAGAGAAAAAATTTGTACATTTATGGGTAAACTGATGATTCAATTTTGATATGACACAGATCCCCGAATTGCAGTCCCTGCTTGCGGCCGTTGAGGAGACATTTCACGCTCCCGTCAGGACCACCACAGGTTTCGAGCGGCTTTCCGCCGCCATTGAATTTGCCCTTGGAGAGAGTCTCGGGGCGTCCACCCTCAAGCGCCTTTGGGGCTATATCCCAAGCCGTACGACTCCGCGGCTAACAACGCTCGACCTCCTGGCACGTTATGCCGGGCATAAGGACTTCAAGGCTTTCTGTGATGCCCTCCACGCCGAGGACAGTTCCGACTATCTCGTGGACCGCAGCTATATCACCTCCGACGAGTTGTCTCCCGGTGACGGGGTACGTATCGGATGGGCCCCTAACCGCCTCGTGAGTTTGTCGTATCTTGGCGGCGGCCGCTTCGAAGTCCTGGACTCCGCCAATTCCAAACTCCTTCCGGGCGATATCTTTGAAGCCTCCTGCCTCCTCAAGGGCTGGCCTCTCTATGTCCCCGGCATCCACCGTGGCGGCACTCTTACCCCGCCATATATCGCAGGCAAGGCCAATGGACTCACGCTGATTGAAAAGATTTGAGGTACAATGCCTTACGGCTTTCTTTCTTGAGTTACGACAAATTCGGCAGCAGCATAACTGCCGTATGTAAGTTTGATAATACCGCTCCTCTGGGCTCCAGTGTCGTTTTCTTTATAGCCAATGTGGTTCAAAGCTGTATTATGACTGATCGTTATCCAGTCAGCTTGAGTAGTTGACTTTACATTAATAAACAATTGCCTTGTACTAGCGATGCGGGTTTATCGCATCGCTAGTACAAGGCAATTGTAAGAGCGCCTGTCATAGTATCGAAGTCCATATAACCAGTGCCGGTCCCGTCGTAACCTATGAATTCAGTCACAAGGACATTGCCCTTCGAGAGGTCTTCGGATGCTCCTTTAGCGACAAGCGAATTGTTTAAGTTATTGATAATCATACTACTTTCTGCCGCGGAGTATTGAACCTGCGGATCTTTTCAGGTAGTCAGAGATACATAACTACAGGGCCACTTACGTTGAAGCGGCCCTGGATTGTATGTTTTAGTATTTCACGTTTATTCCGTGACCGGACGGACTGAAATCCCGTAGTAACGGTAGTAGGTGCCCCTGAGGACATCGTCGGAACTGAGGTAGACGTACCACGCACTGTACGGGCGGTCCGTACTGAGAGACGAAGACCAGTAGGAGCCGTAGGAACCGGCAAAGTCGAGATAGGTATCGTCCCGGTAACCTGCGGCGGGAAGGAAGATGCTGTTGCCGTTGGAGGCGGTAACTATTCGTCCCTTTACTCCTGTACCGTTATAGTTTGTTGTCCAAGTCCAGGTGCATTTTGTCCTTAGCTCTGTCCACTCAGCATCCGTAGGCATACGCCACTTACCGCCGAGATTTACGATGGCCACATCGTCCGAAGATTCCAATACCGTCTTATTGTCAACAGCACCATAAGAACTATCTGTATTATACTTGGAGAACTTCACATTAGTCCAATGGGTTCCACCTCTGCGGAAATTATACGTTGACCAAGAATAATTCTCCTTAGGCGCCGTCTCGCCCCAGGCGAAATAATCACCGTACTCCTCCGGCTTGCCGGCGCCAAGATTGAATGATGCCCATTTGATGTTCTTCCCATTTACTACAGTCCCCATATCGACAGCCTGAGGGATAGGGTAAGGCTCCGTCGTGAAACTCTTAACTTCTCCCTCCTTGATTATCTTTACCATACTGTCTTCATAGCCGGCAAAAACAGCGCGATAGTAATACTTTGTCCCGGGCAGCAGGGAAGTAATTGTTCTCTGGAACGAGCCGTCACTATTGCAGGAAGAACTTATTGTTCTCTTAACCTCGTCTGTCAATTCCGCGCTGGTACCATATTCGAATCCCACACCCATATTGTTTGCCAGCGTGGGCGGATCAAGCCCTTCAATGGTGAAAGACCCGCTAAGTGTCGCTTGTGTGTAGAGAATATCCGACGCGTCTCCAGTTGTAAGAGAAATGTCATCCGGACCTTTCGTAGTGAAACTCTTGATCTCTCCATAGAAGTAATTAATGATGAAACCGGATCCCGACACCTCAGCAACAGCCTGATAATAATAAGTCGTATTGCTGCGAAGGCTATTCCCCATACTAGCCTTGCTATAGTTTGGAACGGGCAATGAAATACTAAAACTCCCGTCATCGGAAAGTGACGTTTCCAGGTAAATACTTCCGTTATGATAAGTTTCATTAAGCGTTTCCGCTGATTCTCCTAAAAGGAACATCACCCTTTTGTGGAGTTCATCATCGCTATCCACGCTGAGAGTGCCATTCAGAGTCGCTTCTTGGAAGCCGATATTTGAGGCATCTTCCGTTTTGAGAGTGACTTTGAGCTCGGCGGTCCTAAAACTCTTCACTTCTCCGTAAACCTTCAAGCCCTTGTAAAGAGTGTAAGCCCTGTAATAATAAAGCTCATCAGGCCGCAGTCCACCTACCTGGCAGCAGTACTTGTTTTCGGCATCCTTCTCTTTTGCCGCTACCTTCCATCCAATGGACAAGTCTCTATGGTCAAATTCAATACCGAACTCTACCTCTTCTCCTTCGGCGCTGTCCTGATAACTCCATCCATAGAGTTTCGCCGTAGTCTGAGTAATATCGGAGCACTCGCCGGTAATTGCAATCTGAGAGTCCGACTCCTGCCTGTAAATCGGGAAATACTCCGAGCTGCGCGTAACGCTGCCGTCGGAAATCCTCAACCGGGCGCTGGCAGTCTTCGTGCCCTCGATTATTGTATCCGGAAGGCCGGTTCCATCGACCGTCACGAGCAGCATCTTTCCATCAAAAGAAACCGCCGTAATCGGCAGATTAATCAATTCCTTAGCACTCTTTGTCAAGGTCTCGACGTAATCCAGAGAAAAGCTCGATGGGCCGACTTTGGCAATCTCTTCCGCCGCCGTGAGTGGATAGACTTCGAAATAAATCTTATTGTCGGCCACTTTCGAAAGCTTCACCGAACCGTCGGAGTAGTCCGGGACCACCACGACCGACTGGACGGAAGAAACGATTGCCGCAATCTGGGCCTTGACCGTGTCCATGTCGTCCTGCAGGGCTTTCAAGTCCTTCTTGATGCCATCGATTTCGTTATTGCATTTCCCGAGCTTCTCATTGAGATCGGTCGAAAGGTCGCTAAGGCTATCGGATATCCTCTTTGTCTCAGAGTTGAGGCCGTCGAGACGGGAGCAGATAGTCTGGATATTCGTCTTTATGGTGGAGACCTCCTCCTGGAGTTCGCTGAATTTCGTCAGGGTTGTATAAGATTCTTCCACCCATTTCTTGACATCCTTTCCGCAATTGTCCACAGCCTTCGCAAGGTCGGATATATCCTTCTCGAACTTGGCTTCCTGCTTCCCGAGATTGTCCACTTCAGTGTTGAGACTAGAGTAGTTCCCCTCCAGCGTGCCCACCGAAGTCTGCAAGTTCGTAACAAAGCCCGACAGCTGCGACTGGGTGGCCTGCAGATTACCGATAGTCGTGTTAATCTGTGACACTTGGTTTTGAAGGGAGGCGATGGACACTTTCTCAATGGCATCAAGCCGGGCTTCAATGGCACTGGTATCGGCCTTGTCGCAGGAAGCTATCATCAGGGGAAGGACAGCCCAAGCGAGCATAAGTATAAGCTTTTTCATCATCTTGCTGTATGTTTATCTAGGTAAACTTCGCGCGTGCGCTCGCGATTTTAAAATGCGGGTTTTTCAGCGGCCTTTTTGAGTGTGAAACAACGCTAACGAAGAAAAATGTACAGACTATTTGTCCGATTCTTTATTACGCAGTTTAAGACTGATACCTGGTAAATTAAGACTGTCCACATAGGGGAGCAATAACGGCAAAACAGCCAATGTTATCAACACACCCAAACATAGAATTACCGCGCTGTTGAAAGGGATAGCCACATTATTGAGGTGGCCATTAACTGATAGAACATAAAGGGTTAAATAAGTTGCCAAGGCCAAAAATGCGGTAACAAATGCAACCTTCAAAGTAATAAGAAGGCGCTTTCCAAGTCGTCTGTTGAATCTAGCAAGTGCAGCCTGATAATTCAAGAATGAGTTCGGCCTCTCCACTGCGAAATCACGGGCGTCATAGATGTGCCAACCGCTTGTTTCTCTTACTGCAATAGAACACGATGGATTGACTTCAACGTCAAAAGGGCTCTTCTGGTGATATGACCTGTAAAAGGGATATTTGGGGGTGCGTTTATCCAATTCCTCAGGGGGCATAATCACGAATGCCTGAATTGTGTATTTCTTCTTTTTATCTAGTACTTCAATTCGAGGGAAAGACTTCCCTTCATATTTGTAAGGCCGTGACCTTAAGACTGATTTTGGATAGTTGTGACTTTCCAAAACGTCTTCTTGAAACTGCTGTTCCAATTGCTTGTTGATATCCATAGCAAAAAAGGTATTAATAAGTAATTAATTATAGAGCCCGAATGGCACGTACAGAAAGTTTTTCAGATCGACCTTCCAAAGATGAGATATCGTTCCCATAGTAATAGGTATTGTTTCTTACTTCTTCGCCAGGATTGGGCCTTTTTGCGTTCAGTGCAACGAGTGTGTATCTGTTGTGGATCATGTGTTTCAAGGAATTTGATGTGCTGTCAGTCGTGCGGTTAAGGTTAAAGTTGGCGGATGGCGCGAATATGGTGATTATCGGATTTATCGGGAAGTGTGGTCCAAGAACCATCGCTAAAACGTTGGCTATGAACACGATAAGTGCTATATTCTGATGAACAAAAATAACACCAACTACTATTTGTTGTCGAAAATAGAGATCCCCCGATGGCAGACAATGTCTTTTCCAAAATAGCTTTTTGGTTATATATTTGTTGCAATTCAGATTTTGCCGGCAGATACCAAGCTGTGCCCTTTGACCTGCACCACTGAAATGCCGGATACTTTTCAATTCCCCGTGCTATAGCCTTGTCCATATTAATCATGCCATCATCTGGAGATGTGCCTATTGTTGCGGACTCAGTAGACCATTTTGCTGTCGTCTCATCGGTGGAGACAATTTTCGCTATTGATGTTGCATAGAAAATAATCCCGAATACGCCTTCTGGTTTTACATATTGACCAATAAGACAATTCATAGTCCCCGAAAACATCAAGGATGATATTGGACATCCATTCATATTAAGCGTAGCGAGGGCTGTATTGTTCGACACGTCCAGCGTGGCGAGAGAAGTAGCTGAAACATCAAGACTCTCCAGAGCAGTATTAAGCGCAAGGTCAATAACTCGAATTCCCGCACATCCACTGAGATTCAGTACTTGAATCGCCAAGTTATCCGAAAGATCAATGTCCGTCAGAGAAGTGTTGGCGGCCTTTAATTCCTCAAGCTGTGTATTATATCCCAGCGCCAGTGCGGTAATGCCGGCATTATTTGACACATCAAGGATCTTCAACGCCGTGTTCTTGCGCACATTCACATTCTGAAGATTATTGCCTTGCAAGTGTATTTGGGTGAGCGCTGCATTGTTCGTGAGGACTATGGACGACAGTTGGTTGTTGGCAGCCCCAAGAGTATCGAGTTGAATATTGTTATTCAGATTGATAGACGAAATATCATTGTCCGTGAAGGCAAGATAGACTAGGTCTATATTATTATCGACATTCAGTGAAGTGAGGGCGCAGCGCCGGAGGTCCAGATGCTCGAGTGCGGTGAGTGTAGAAACATTTACTCCTGTAACCTGGCTGTTGTCTGTAGCCACAAGTCTGGTCAACTGGATGTTCTCAGCAATGTCGTATGAAGTAAGCACGGAGCTCTTCATCAGGTTCAAAGATGTAAAACCTGTTCCGGCAAATGCAAGAGACAAGCTTGCGGCCTGATCGTAGGCGTCAATCGTGAAAGTGTTCTTATTCAAGGCATTCGTGCTCACATCCTGAAGATAAAGGGCTGTCAAGGCTGTGTCGTTGTTGACATTGATGCGTTCAATCGGATTGCCGTATGCGACGATGGTTTCAAGTTTCGACAGGTTCGGAAGCTCAACGGTAGTGACATTGTTACCATTGAAATTCAGATACTTCAGGTTCGGACAGTCCTGCAGGCCGGTGAGGTCGCTGACACCGCGGCCGGAGCAGTTGACGTTCTGGACATTCTCGGCTTCCAAGATGCTGATTTCTCCGTCTTCATCGTCATCAAAGAGGGCAAGCATATAGGCCTTCAGCTTGGTGTCAGGAATGTAGATTCCTCCATCATTGTAGGCGATTTGTGTGAAAGAATCCTTCGTCACGGAGAGCGCAGCAGCCTGCGCCGCATTCTTGACCCACAGTTTTGCAAGTGACGGGTTGCCGATGCAGACAACAGTTTCGAGTGCCGGGTTCAAACTCACATCCAGACGGATGAGTTGATTACCTGCACAGTTGAGTGTTTCGAGCAATGAATTCTTGCTTACGTCAAGCGCGGTGATTGCATTGCCCTGGCAGTCGACGAAGGTCAGCTTCGTATTTGCGTTAATGCCGAGGCTGCTCAGTTGGTTGGAGGCGCAGTAGAGAATCTCCAGGCCGGGATTCAGGTATAGATTCAGCGAGGCGAGTTTGTTCTGGGAGCAATCAAGCTCTTTCAGGGCATTGAGCTTCGTCACGTCAAGAACGTTGATTTCGTTCTTGCGGCAATAGAGTTTCTCAAGCAAGGTGTTGTTCTTCAAATTCAGCGACTGAATATGGTTGGAATTGCATTGCAGAGTCTTCAGAAGCTTGTTTTTCGTCAGATTCAAAGCGCCGATTTCGTTGCCGTTGCAGTTCAGTGTTTCAAGAGAGGGCGACTCGCTGACATCAAGTGAGGTCAACTTGTTGTTGGAGGCTTCCAGTGTCTCGAGCGAGGACAGGCCGGAGAGGCCAAGTGATTGCAACTTGTTCCCGGACACATCCACTGTCTTTAGCTTGGGAGAATGGGAGAGATCAAGTGAGGTCAGTTTGTTGAAGCTGACATCAATGCTTTCGAGATTGCTGAAGTATTCAATCCCGACCAGTGACGTTATGTTGAGCATCGAAGCACTGATGGCCGTCACAGCCTCTGCTTCCTCCTCGGATATTTCCCCGTCTTGGTTGGTGTCGAAATTCTGGACGCAGTAGGCCTTAAAGGCGTCGTCACCGAAACTGATGACATCTGTAGTCCAAGGGACAAGCTGGACATATTCCGATGCCAACTGATTATTGCCATCCGAGATGATCAAGGCGGCGTTGGCAGAGCAGCGACTCCGGAAGAAATCTTCTTTCAGCGCGGCGCCGCTCACGGTGACGCTCAAGTATCCTTTGTCGGTGCTGACGCTGGTGATTGTAAGGGCGACAGTCTCAGGAGCAGATTTGGTCAGCGTATAGACCGCTTCCACCGAAAGGGCATTCTGCCAGACAGCGGCAATTTCCGTTGCCGTTGCAGCCGGTTGGAGTTTGAAATCAAGGACAACTGTGCCGGGTGTAAGCGTTCCGTTATCGGTATATGACATCACCGCCTTGCCGTCAGAATAGGCCGGGACATAAGTGATGGACTGGATTCGGGCGAGAATTGCAGAAATCTGGTCCTGGATGTTCTCAATGTCCTGTTGTATGCTGTAGATGGTGTTTTTGATGTTCCTGATGTCCCTTTCGCAGGTGGCGACGCGCTCTGTGAGGGCGGAGATGGCGGCGTTGACGGTCTCGACCTCGCTGTCGATACGGGCGTTGAGCGTGCTGACCTGTGTGGCGATTTCTCCACGAAGCTGGCCGTCCAGGTTAGTGATGGCCGCCGAAATGGCCTGCTGATAGGCTTCGGTTATTTCTGTACGGGCGGTGTTGAGGTCGGTGCGGAGTTGGATAATTTCAGCCGCATTGTCGCTGATG
>Ga0247611_10010700_pt1 | contig 10733 bp, 8 predicted proteins | sample 177DNAGHGhighgp2_FD_192422 | JGI IMG/M metagenome (GOLD analysis project Ga0247611, IMG submission 192422) | Sheep rumen microbial communities from Palmerston North, Manawatu-Wanganui, New Zealand - 1770 DNA GHGhigh gp2 | ecosystem: Host-associated > Mammals > Digestive system > Stomach > Rumen ... | reverse complement strand
AAATGTTATAATATCAAATCCTGTTACTAATGTTTGAGTTGGATAAAAATCCTTATAGTCTTCAGCATCTTTGTTTGGCCAACCTAGAGTTGAAAATGGCCATAATGCAGAACTGAACCATGTATCTAATGTGTCTGGATCTTGAGTTAAATGTGTACTTCCACATTTCTCACACTTTTCTGGTGCCTCTTTGGCAACATTTATATGTCCGCAATCATCACAATAATATGCAGGAATTCTATGTCCCCACCAAAGCTGTCTAGAAATACACCAGTCTTGTATATTATCTAACCAATTAAAGTATTGTTTTTCATATCTTTGTGGTACGAATTTAGTTTTTCCTTCTCTAACACTGTCTGCTGCTCTTTTAGCCAAGTCTCCCATCTTTACAAACCATTGTTCAGAAATCTTTGGTTCTATGGTGTGCTTACATCTTTCGCACTTTGGAGTATTATGTATATAATCTTCAGTACTAACAAGTGCCCCTATTTCTTCTAGTTTCTTTACTATTAGTTTTCTAGCTTCAAGTAATTCCATTCCTTTATATTCAGGAACTAAATCACCCATTTTAAAATGTTCATCAAACACTTCTACTATTGGTAAATTATGACGTAATCCTGATTGATAGTCATTCATATCGTGTGCAGGAGTAATCTTAACACACCCAGTACCAAATTCCATTTCTACAAAGTTATCTGCAATAATAGGAATTTCTTTATTCATAATTGGAAGTATACATGTTTTTCCAACTAAATCTTTATATCTTTCATCATCTGGGTGAACCGCAACAGCAGTATCTCCAAGCATTGTTTCAGGTCTAGTTGTAGCTACTTCAATATATTCATCTTCCGTGCCAGAAATCTTATATCTAATATGCCATAAATGAGATGGTTCTTCTTTGTACTCAACTTCAGCATCTGAAATAGATGTATTACAATTGGTACACCAATTAACCATTCTTGTGCCTTTATAAATTAATCCTTTTTTATAAAGCTTAATAAATTGTTCAAGAACTGCTGCACTAAGGCCTTCGTCCATTGTAAATCTATTTCTTTCCCAATCACAAGAACATCCAAGTTTCCTTTGTTGCTTTTGTATAATTCCACCATACTCATGAGTCCAAGCCCATGTTTCTTCCAAAAACTTTTCTCTTCCAATATCGTGTTTGGTTTTTCCCTCTTTAGCTAATTTTTGAACTACTTTCATTTCTGTTGAGATTGCAGAATGGTCAGTACCTGGAAGCCATAATGTTCTATATCCTCTCATCCTTTTATATCTTATTAAAATATCTTGAAGTGTATCATCTAGTGCATGTCCCATATGTAGTTTCCCTGTGACGTTTGGAGGAGGCATAACTATACAATATGCTTCTTTTTTCTTGTCGTTTGAAGGTTTAAAATATCCCTTCTTCTCCCAATTTTCATAAATCTCATCTTCAAATTCTTTTGGATTAAAATTTCCTTCTAATTTTCCCATATTTACCTCCATTCGGGACAAAACTATTTGACTAAAGTATCAATCCCTTAAATATTTTTAGTATCATGTTTAAATTGATAACAAAAAAGCTCCGCCCCAAAACAAGGGCGAAGCAATCAACTTCACGATACCACCTTGATTATTTGATAAATATATAAAATCTATCAAACATCTCTCTAGATTCTTAACGTCATCCAAACGGATAGCCCTACTTTCATTTCAAGCTACCAACTCCAAAGCTACGTTCAGTCTATCTTTCTATAAGAAGCTTTCAGCGCAATCACTTCTTTTCTCTTTCTAGCAGTTTTAGACTTACTCCTCTTCTTCACAGTCTTTTCTATACGGATATATTAACATAATATTTCCCATTTTGTCAACAATTTATTTTTTTCTTTCAGTTTTTCCTATCATCGCTAAAAGAAATAATATCCAAACTATTGCAATGATAGCCAAGAAAGTCAAAATAATCAATACTCTTGTAATTGTATTATTTGAAGTTTTTGTCATCTCATCAGAATAATCTACTGAAATATCATCAGGATTCACATGGAAGTCATTTACATGCAGATCATCACTATATTCCATACTTTCTCTTGCATCTTGTTCAATATCTTCATATCTTTCTTCTTCAGTCTCTCTATCCAATTCTGCCTTTTTAACTTCTAGATAATCTGTAGGTTCATTAATATCTATATTCATATCCAAAATCGGGTATTCTTCACTACCATTTATAAATGCATTTTTTGTACTATTTAACCCATTTAATAAGCCCGGCCCTTTTAGATTAACCAAGCCGATGAAATACTCATCACCATCTCTTAATGCGTCTTTCATGTCATAAAAACAATTGTCAGTATAATGCTCTTCATCATCCCAAAACCAACCTGATATATTACTTTTACTATCTTTTCTTTCTGGAGCAATTATTCCAACGTTATAACACGATACAATACTTCCAGAATAGTCATATCCTACTATTCCTCCAAAACCAATTGTTCCCCCTCCTCCTGGAGCTAAATCAGTTATATTTCCACGATTGTAGCAATATCTAACGACACCATTTTCACTATTCCAACTACAAATTCCTCCTACATCATATCCGCCTTGAATATTAACATAGTTTGCACATTGTTCAATCAATCCTTTATTTTTACCTGCGATTGAACCAGCTCCGTGTTTTCCTATTATTGTTCCTGATCTCACAACAACCTTTTTTATAGTTCCTTCATTCTCTTCGAATAAAGCTACATCATTCGAATCTTCATTTGTAATATACACATTTTTAAATGCATGACCATTTCCATTAAATATCCCTTTAAATGTGTCTCCAACAATTGGTGTTTTGTTATTTTCATTTCCATTGAAATCAAGATCTGACTTTAAATTTATTATTTTTCCTGCATATCCATTATTTGCTTTACAGTTTATTGCAAATTCCTTATATTCATCTACGTTATGTATATCAATTGATGTCATAATAGATTCATCGCTCGTGGCTAACGAATTCATATTATATAAACAATAAGTACATAAAATAATCCCAATTATCACTAAAATTTTGATTAGTTTTTTCATTTATATAACTCCTTCACCAATTATGCTTTTTTAATTTTATCATTAATACTTTTTTAAAACAATTGCAAAATTAATATAATTGTGTTTTAATATGTATTGTGATTTTTGCTAAGATGGCGGAGTGGTCTAACGCGCCAGTCTCGAAAACTGGAGCAGTCAATTTGGCTGTCGTGGGTTCAAATCCCACTCTTAGCGCCATTATTATTTAATCATTTTTATACAAACCAAAAGAACTCACGACTCGTGAGTTCTTTTAATTTTAAGAATGATAAAATATTAATTAATTTAATTCACACTAACAGAGCCAATTATATCCTTTAGATTTTCTATATTATGTTTTTTCATGTAATCTTCTATTCCAGCAATTGTCTTAATACTTACTTCAGGATCTGCAAAATTACCACTACCGATTGATACTGCAGTTGCGCCGGCAATCATATATTCAATTGCATCATCTCCACAAGTAATTCCACCCATTCCAAGTATTGGAATATTAATTGCTTTTGCCATCTGATATACCATTCTAACTCCAACAGCCTTTATTCCAGGCCCTGAATATCCACCTGTAACATTAGCAAGTACTGGTTTTCTCTTATCAATATCAATTTTCATTCCAAGCAAAGTATTTATGCCAGATACTCCATCTGCTCCTGCATCTTCTGCACCCTTTGCAGGGACTGTAATATCAGTAACATTTGGAGTAAGCTTAACAATAAGTGGTTTTCTATCTAGTACTTTTTTTACTTGTGAGGTCACTTCTTTAACACCTTCATATGTTGTTCCAAATGCCAGGCAACCTGCTTTAACATTAGGACAAGAAAGATTCAATTCCACTCCATCTATATCTAGTTCATTTAATTCTCTACACAAATCAACATATTCGTCAATTGTGCTTCCTATTGCATTTACTATTACTTTTGTATCAAAATGTCTAAGCCATGGTAAATCATGGTTTACAAAATACTCTAATCCTGGATTTTGTAGCCCTATACTATTTAGCATTCCTCCAGGCACTTCAACTACTCTTGGAGGTGGATTTCCTGGCCTTGGCTTAAGAGATGTTCCTTTCGTAATAATTCCACCAAGTTTGTTTAAATCAATATATTCTGCATATTCCCTTCCATATCCAAAAGTTCCAGATGCTACTGTAACTGGATTTTTCATTTTAATTCCACAAAAATCTACTTCAGTATTCATAGTTTTCTCCTTCTTTATTTTTACTTTATTTTAAAACAATATCATCTGTTGTATATTCATTCTTTCCTAGTTCACCGCCAACATATCTTATTCTGATATTCTTAATTTTACTTGCTAAGCCATTCTTTCTGAAATCTATCTTGAATTTTTTTAACTGTTCCTTAGATATCGTATAACGGATCAAGTTGTCGTATTCCATATGTCCTACATTTTCACCCGTAGTAATGTCAATTATGTCATACTCATTTATTCCTTCAGTATCAACTTCAATTTCTATTAGATATTCATTATCCCCAACTGCTGTCACTCTATCAAATCCATAATATTGGCATATAAGTTGATTGGTTGGCCAATGCCAATCTAAAACTGGAAAAAAATTTGCTATGTTTATATAATCTTCTCTATGTATCCATTGTTCCTTATCAAATTCACTAACTATCACATCTCTTTCACCATTTTCTACTGCTGTCTCATATTGCTTTGTAATTTTGTTCTTGTATGGTATCAAATAATTAATTTGTGCAAGTGTACTTGGTGAATATTTTGCAAAGACAAATAACGTTAGAAGAATTGATATGATAGCAACTAGTATATTATATTTTTCAATTTTACTAAAAATGACCTGAATATTCTTTGCAAATATCATCATAATAATCGTTTCATAAGCTAGAAATGCTCGTTCGGGGAAGTATGAAATAACTGCCATGGGAATAAGCGCAACAATAGTAGGAAGAATAAAGTATAATAATTCAAGTTTAACTAACTGATTGTTATGCTTTTTTATGTTTGATATTTTAAAAAAACTAATTTTTTCGTCTTTTATCTCTGTATAGTTTTCCACAATGTACATAACTATTATGCTTAGTCCAACTATTAATAATGGCCACTTGTTCACGACAAAATTATTAAGAAATTGTGTGGATAAATGCCTATCACCACTTTCCATCCTAGCAAAGTTGCCAGGGGCGAATATTCCGAGCAATGCTCCTATGCCAAACATCACAACTGACAATGCGACAACTACTTTTTTTCTATTTTCAAATTTCAAAAAATCTTTAATTTTTAATAAACATATGATAACTAAAAATGCACCACCAACAAAAGCTACATTTTCATGCATAAAACCTACTACAAATGCAAATAGTACAAGCAATACTTTTTGGAAAACATTTAGATTATATTCTTTGTTTTCTATATCTACAAAATAATTGTAAAACACTTTTATAAATAATGCTAAACAAGTACATGGCCACAAATAATTAAATGAACCACTAAGCCATGCAAACTTTTCTCCAAACATTTTACTAAATGCAAGATACCCAAATACTCCAAGTATGCTTAAATAAGTAGTCTTTTTATTAAGTACTTTTACAATAGTTATAATAAATACCATAAATACTAAAGTATTTACCACCTCAAATATTATTGGTTTTATGTTCCTAAATATTCCTATTAATATGTGAGGAATTACTCTTCCTGTCCAATTATTGTAGAAAAACAATGCAGTTTCTTTTATGGCTGAATAATTATTCACTTTAACTTTATTAGGATTTCCCTGTACAAATGAATAGTTATAGTCATCTGGGCTAGGAAGTACACTGTGGCATAACAAAAATATACTTGCTGTGATGAGTACTATAAGTCCAATCTTAGCTATCATTTTGATAAAATCATGAGCTTTATTTTTGGATATTCTTTTTCCAAAGATAACATATGCTTCTTTCTCTATTTTCATCGCCTTTTATATCTCCACATCTGTACTATAGAATACTGGACCTTCTTTACAAACATGTCCATATCTTGGTTCATCTCCGGACACAACTTTAACCGCACATCCCAAACATGCTCCAATACCACATCCCATCTTTTCTTCAAGAGATATTTGACATTTAATATTGTTTTCATCTGCATATTTTTTTACAGCTTTTAACATTGGTAATGGTCCACATGCAAATATCATGTCTACCATATGTTCCTCAATGTCTTTTTTCATAAAATCAATGGCAAATCCTTTTTCTTTATAACTGCCATCATCTGTTGTAATACACAATTTTTCAAGACCTAATGATTCGAATTCTTTTTCACATACAACTAAATCTTTATTTCTAAATCCTAAATAAACCTTTATACTTGTTTTATCTTTAAGTTGCTTAGCTAGTTCATAAAGTGGAAAGATTCCAATTCCACCACCAATTATAGCTACGGATTTATAAGTGTCAACCTTGAAAGTCCCATATCCTAGTGGACCAATAATATCAATAATATCTCCAACTTTTCTCTTAGATAAAATTGTAGTTCCAACACCTTTTACTTGAAAAATAAACTCTACAACATCGTTCTCAATACTATAGATGCTTATAGGCCTTCTTAGAAATGGTTCGTTTGTATCCGATACTTTAATCTCTAAAAATTGACCTGGTTTAGCTGCTTTGGCAATTTTAGGTGCTTTCACAGAATATCTATATATTCCGTCTGCTAAAACCTCTTTCTTAACTAGTTCGCAATTTTCTTTAATTCCCATTTTTTCCCCTTTCAAAATTTATTTTTTTGCATAATCTTTCATATATTGGTATCATTTTTTCCTCTGTAACATACTCTTTTATTTTTTCTATTGGTATCCATTTTACCCCACTATTTTCATCATCTTTTATCCTTAGTTTTTCGGTTTCATCCGCTTCTAACAAATATGCAACGTCTAGATGTAAGTGAGCTCCAACATATTTGCCTCTCTTTATGTGATTTTCTACAGGAACAATATTTACAGCATACACATCATCTTTTAAAAATCTAACTTTTTTTACTCCTGTTTCTTCTTCTATTTCTTTTAAAATAACTTTTTTTAAATCTTCTTCGCCGTCTGCATGACCTCCAATCCAAGCCCAAGAATCAAAAATATTATGATAAATCATTAAAACTTTAGTTTTATCTTTATTTAATATCCATGCAGAAGTGGTAAAATGTGCAATTGTGTTACTTCTTGTTAAAACATCTTCATTATTTTTGACATAATCTATCATTGTATTAAGCTCTGCTTTTTCGACTTCATCAAATGGTTTAAATTCCATCAATACGTTATATAACTGTGTATTCATTTTTTCTCCTACTATTTTATTGCTTTGTTCAATTCATCTCTCATCTTAATTGCTTCATCTCTAGTAGCTAACCCATATTCCTCTTCAGAATACTTATCCTTATATTCTTCTTTTTTATAAGCACACATCAAACTTCTTGATGCATTAACTATTCCACCAATAGAGTCTTTAAATCCTAATGCTATATCCTCAGCTTTTCCACCTTGTGCACCATATCCAGGAATTAAAAAAAATGTATTTGGCATTTTAGTTCTTAGTTCTTTTAACTGTTCTGGATATGTTGCGCCGACTACTGCACCCATTGCACTATATCCATATTCTCCTATCATATCCTTTCCCCACTCATTAACTAAACTCGCAACCTTTTCATATACCGTAATTCCTTCTTCTAGTTTTAAATCTTGAAGCTCTCCACTTGACGGATTTGATGTCTTAACTAATACAAAAATTCCTTTGTTATACTTTTTCATATCTTCAATAAATGGTTTTACTCCATCTATACCAAGATAAGGATTAACCGTAACAAAATCTATATCGTAAAGAGCTCTCTCTTCATTTTCCAAACTAGTTTTTCCAATGTAGGCACTTGAATATCCAGCAGCAGTTGAACCTATATCCCCTCTTTTAACATCTGCTATTATTAGCATTCCTTTTTCTTTAGCATATTCACACGTTTTTTTAAAGCACTCAATTCCATCTACTCCAAACATCTCATAAAATGCTATTTGAGGCTTTATCGCAGGTATAATATCTGCAACACTATCAATTAATGTCTTATTATATTCAAGTATTGCTTCACAGACACTTTTAAAGTCTGTTCCATATTTTTTTCTAACAACCTCTGGAATCATCTCATATCTTGGATCTAATCCCATAACAGTTGGATTATTAGTACTCTTAATCTTATCGATTAAAATATCCATTACATTTTTCATATCATTCTCCTTACTCTGCTCTATCAAATACTATTCTTCCACCTACAATGGTTTTTTGTACTTGTCCAACTAATTTTTTGCCAATCCATGGACTATTTTTTGATTTTGATACTATATTTTCTTTTAAATATGTATATTCTTTATCTGGATTGAATATAGTAAAGTCTGCATCCTTACCAACTGCGATTTCACCCTTATTCAATTTCATAAGCTTAGCAGGATTATAGCTCATAACTCTTACCATATCAAAATAATCGATATGTCCAGGTTTTACAAGATTTGTAATTGTTGCACTTAGCGCTGTTTCAAATCCTATTATTCCATTTGGTGCACTAGCAAGACCTTTTGCTTTTTCTTCCTCTGCATGAGGTGCATGATCAGTAATAATGCAATCTATAGTTCCATCCTTGATTCCTTCAATGATTGCTTGCTTATCTTTTTCTTCTCTAAGAGGTGGATTCATTTTTGCATTAACACCACTTTCAAGAACTTCGTCTACAGTAAAACTATAATAATGAGGGCACGTCTCACATGTAACTTTTACTCCTCTTTGCTTTGCTGACCTAATCATATTAACTGATGTCGAAGTACTTATATGGCAAATATGTGTGTGTAAGTTATTTGTTTCTGCAATTACAATATCTCTTGCAGCCATGATTTCTTCTGCTTCAGGAAGCACACCACCAACTCCAAGTTTTTCTGCAATTGCACCAGCATTAATAGCTCCGCTAGATACTGATTTTTCTTCGCAATGTTCTGATAAAAAGCTGTCTAACGAATTTACTTTGATAATGGCGTCTCTTATCATTCTAGCATTTTCAACAGGCATACCATCATCTGAAAATGCTATCGCTCCTGCATCAAGTTGAGCTTTAAAATCAACTAATTCTTCGCCTTTTTCACCAACAGTAACACTTGAATATGGAAGCACATTACATAAATTAACTTCTTTTGCTCTATCTATTATTTGTTTTAATACTTCAGGATTATCGGGTGTTGGCTTAGTATTAGGCATTGGGCAAACTGTAGTATACCCTCCGGCTACTGCACTTCTAGACCCGGTCTCTATTGTTTCTTTATGTTCGCCTCCCGGTTCTCTCAAGTGACAATGTATATCAATCATGCCTGGCATTATATATAACCCAGAACAATCTACTTCTTTTGCATCGCTATCATTAATTGTATCTTCTACTTTAATGATTTTATCATTTTCAACAAGTATATCCTTCTTGCTATTAATTCTATTTGCATAATCAATGACCATTCCATTTTTTAGTAATAACTTCATCCCAACCCTCCTTTAAATTTTTTTACATATTATCATTTTTTGACCATTTTATCAACCAATAAATAATTTGATTTTACGCGTCAAATATGATATATTTCGATTAACTTAAAAACTGAAAAGAAAGGAGCGTATGAATATTATTTAACTGTATATTCGTACAATATTTTTATGAATAATCTAATGTCATTACTATTTGAAACACATGCTTTCAAAGTTGCTGATGAAAAACAACCTTTTTGGTACACATCAGGAAAAATTGGCCCATACTTTATAAATGCTGATTATCTATATGGAAGTGAAAATGATTCTGCAGAATTACTTAGTTTTATAGATAAAGAACTCGAAAATGAAAACAAACAAGATATTCCAAAACACATTTTTGAAAAAGTTTTGGAGCATTACAAAACTAATGAAATTTATAGACATGTTATAGATCAAATGAAATCATATATTGAAGAAAATATAAAGTTATTCAATATTGAATATATTTCTGGTGGAGAAAGACGTGACTGGCTTTTTTCAAATATGATTGCATATCTTCTTGGTAAACCTCACGTTACAATATACAAAGATTTAACCACAGTCTTATCAAATGCTAATTTCTCAGAGTCTCAAGTTGTGGATAAAATAGAAGGTAAATCATTTTTACATGTTGCTGACTTGCTAAATCAATCAGCGAGCTTCACAAGAGCATGGATTCCAGCTATCCAAAATCTTGGTTCAAATATCGTTTGGTCTGTTTTTGCTGTAGATAGAATGCAAGGTGGTACTGAAACTCTTTTGAATGCTGGAGTTAAGGTATACTCTCTATTGCAAATTGATGAAAAGCTATTTGACGAAGCTTTCAAACTAAACATCATAAATAAAAGTCAACTTGAAATGCTTAAAAATTTCAAAGCAGACCCTGATGGAACTATGAAACAATTTTTGCTAGACAACCCAGATTTCATAGAAAACACTTTAAAATCAGGTAATGAGAAAGCTAAAAAAAGAGCCCAATTACTTATTGACCAAAACCTTTATGGTATAAATTAAAAACAACTTAAGAACAAAAGGGGACATTACGCAATACTGAATAATAATATTTTTCGTCAAATGTCCCCGTCTTTGTTCGCAGTGCGCCAAATTTGCGTAGCAAATTTGTGTGCAAAATTGCCGAAGGCTTTATTT
>Ga0247611_10010699_pt1 | contig 10735 bp, 14 predicted proteins | sample 177DNAGHGhighgp2_FD_192422 | JGI IMG/M metagenome (GOLD analysis project Ga0247611, IMG submission 192422) | Sheep rumen microbial communities from Palmerston North, Manawatu-Wanganui, New Zealand - 1770 DNA GHGhigh gp2 | ecosystem: Host-associated > Mammals > Digestive system > Stomach > Rumen... | reverse complement strand
GCCTTTCTGGCAAAATAAAGGCATTCTCGAAACCTTCATCACATGCAGCTGAACTATCGTTGTATTTTGCAAGCGTCATTGCATTTGTTGCGACCGCCGAAAATCCCGTTTTGTAGGACATAGACATATAAATTCCTGCCAAAACGGGTCGAAGCTCATCCGTTGCCACCGCATAGCCCACAAAGTGAATGGCATTCCTTAGCAATTCGGAATTTACACGGAACATAGTGCCGCCCTGTATAAATTTTGCCTTCGGGTATTCGCCTGCGTCATAATATGGCATCGCAAACTTGCCGTTGGAATATTTGCATGTTATCTTCTTTTTTTCTTCGTCGATACACATGTCCACTTCGTCACCCGCCAGACCGCGAAGGCTTTTTAAGATGTCGGATGAATCCAAGCATATAGAAATGCCTTCATCGCCACTTATTCCGTCAACAACCTTCAACGTAAGCCATATATCGCCGTCTGACCCTGTGATGTCAAGTATAAGGTGTCCGTCTTCCATTCTGCTCTCGAACGATATACAGCCAAGTATGGGCATCGTGTTCTTTGAAAGTATAACGTTGGAGGCCAAGTTGAGGCTTGGCAGAATTGAATCTATGTTCAATCTAAGTCTTTTCATACGTTTTTTGTTTTAGTATTCGTGAATTTGTTGCAAATTTACAAATAATATATATATATACCAAAAATATTAACTTAATTTAATAATAATCAATAAAATTTTCATCATGTTCATGATGTACTTTTTTGTGGCAATCATCGCATAAAGTGACAAGTGCGTAATTCGGATATTCCCAAGGCATTCTACCTTCAATGTAGTATCTATGGTGTACGTTAAGGGGAACACCATTATCGGATTCAATGCCACAACGCTGGCATGTAAAGTTGTCGCGTTCTAATATTTCCATTCGCTTTTCATACCAGCGATAGTCTTTAAGCAGTTTCCTGTATTTTTTCCTATTCATTTCTATATTGTCTTAAAATGGAGCTTCGCCTTCGATTGGCGCACCGAATGGCATGCCGAAGTCTATTTTTTCTGATAGCGTAGTTTGTACTTGCGTTGTTGGGGGGGCGAACTGCATTGTCGTTTGCTCCGGCTTGCGTTCCCAACTATAGTGTATTTCCTCGTCAGGGGTGTTTTTGAAGCGGCGGCTAACTATGTCATAATGGAATCCGCACATATAGTCAACGACACCATACATGCGATTTTTTTCCACCGACAACACGTTTCCGAATTGAAGCAAGGGTTGTACCTTCGCTGCACCATAGAAATCCGTCACGGCATGAATAAAGTCATCGTTTACGCGGTGCATGATAAACACGTTGTCAACGGCATTGGATATGTCGGCCGTTCCGCTAATATCCGTCTTACGCAAGAAAGCCATAGCCTTCCTGGGATGGGCGACAAGTAGAATGTGTACTTGATTGGTCATGGCAAAATCTTTAATCTGCAATATGGCGTTCTTCTGCTTGTCGTTCTTGTCACCTTCAAGAAGGTTTATATTCATTGACATAAGATTGTCAAGTATGAAGACTTTAACGCCGACTTTAAGCAATATATCCATGTCATGTAGTATCTGCTCTATCTGCGTGCCGTATTCGTTATTGTATAGATAGAACTTGCCATCAAACCATTCGTCTATCCTTGCGCCAACGTTATCTGGGACGTAGTATCTTCCTTCTTCGTACTTTGACGGGAGTAGGTTGTGTGCTCCCGCGGCTGGCATTTGAATCCACGTTTTTAAAATGTCTGCACGCAATTCACCGCTCCACAATGCGAGCTTGTACCCCTGTTCCAAGATATTCAATAGAAGTGAATTTATCCAGCTCGACTTTCCGCTTGAATTGCTGCCGGATAAAATAGTGACCTCAGACATGTGTAGTCCGCCTATCCGCTTGTCAAGTTCGTAGTACCCTGTCTTTACCTTTTCCAATTTGGTCAAGTCTAATTTGCTAATAGAAGACAAAGACAGCCACTTTTCGCCAAGTTCGGGTATTTCATCTTTTATTTCATACTTCGGCTTTTGTGGTGTTTGACGAGGTGTGTATTGTGGCGCTTGATATTGTGGTTGTCGTTGCTCGTTTTCATAATCGTATGCGTGTGGGTCAAAGTGTAACCTAAATGCACGCCAATCATATTGCGAGCACGAATTGTGGAAGCATTTGAAAGCAACAGAACCATTAGGCATTTCAAACAATGCGCTATCTGGCGCTTTATGTTGCGAATCAAATGGACATTCTTCAAGAATGAACTTTGTACCGCCTCCGCTAATTGGTATTTCCTTTGCGACCTTAATACCATGCTTCGTGATAAAAACCCTAAGATTAAACTGCTCGCCAGTTTGTCCTTGGAATTGTCTTCTTTGCGGTTGCTCCACCTTAATAGAATACTTCGCATTAAACGATTTGATTTGTTCAAGGCCAATACGGTTAATATCCTTTGGTATGGATAGTATTTTAGCCAACCTATGCGGACGTTCATCGCTTGAACGACCTTTGCGGCCATACGTTCCGGGTAAACGTAATATTCTATTCGCATCGTGTAGTACGGTATCTATCTTTACGTTTTCGTCGGTAAAGTTATGCCCAAGGATTTCAAGAAATGCTTTTATAGCGTCTTCGCTTTCCTGCGCGTTATCCATGTCTATGGGATAAAGAATATGATACCCACTTGATGAATCGCACACTACTGGCGTACTAAAGCCATTGTTACGCAAGAACACAAATACGTCCTGTGCTTTCTTGTGTGCTTTTGCCTTTTCTGTATCCGTGGAGCTAACTCCGCTTGGTCGTTCGCAATCCACGTCAATAGGTAGCCACCAACGATGCTCTATATCCTGTTTGCTGGTAGCAGTACCCTTTACTTGCCTAAAACAATTAAACTGGTCACGACTCGCGCAAGCTGACTTAACTTCGTTTATTGAATAATATATATTAGCATTGTCGTAAGGTTCAAGAGCCTTAATAGCCTTTTCCACATCATAGAAATAACCGCTCCATGTCCTATCACCAAGTATGCGAATTTCAAATAATTCATCTTTGCGCTTGAATACGCTATGCCAACGCCTTATTTCTCGTGCATCCATAGCTAAATTAATCAATATATTTCCATAATTATTATTTTTTCTTATAATCCTCACTTATAATACATGGATATGTGGTTTCATAATTTATCTTATGATGTAATCTTTGTGAAGTCTGCCCCATCATTGCTATTTTTATGCTACTTGGGGATAACATAACGCTATAAAATGATTTCACATAAGTACCATATTTCAAATATGCCTCAGTAACACCACCTGCAACCGTTTGTGTTAGTGGTTGATGTAGCATATATGTGTATATTGTCAAAAACAACCCTCCACGCATACCATTCCAAATGCAGGCATTCAAATCATCATTCATTGTACCATAAAACTTAAATGGCCTATCAGTTTTGCAAAACCAACTATTCATACACTTCCTTTTGTAATTCCTTCTTGTGGGGTCATATCCTCCTATGTGGTCACCGCCCTGAGAAAATGCAAGAGCCAATAACTGTGTATTTATAAGATACTCTACAAAATATTCACAAACATCGCCAAAACGCTTGCTTACCCTTTCTTTCTCTGGCTGCTTATGTGCAAAACATTCAGTATCATCATCCATTACACAAAAGTAATCATATCCCAACTCTCTTGCTATATCCCAACATACATTCCTTGCAAAAACTGCTGCCTTTCTATCATGAAAGTTATTCATAGAATCAGTCCATGATGCGACAAATTCTTTATTGAACACATACACATTTTCATTACCATATTTAACGATATAATCCAATCCTCTCTTGTCTTGGTCATCCACTATAAAAACAATATGCCCATTGTAACCACTGCGAGCCAAGGCTTTCACGGTTTTGTCATACTCTGGTCTGCCATGAGAAAGTATAAACATGGCAAATTTGTTCATATCTGGTTTAATCCAATTCTTGCTCATACAATCTACGCATTTTATCATTCAATTGAACAAACCCTTCTTCTATCGCTTTATCAAAATCAATTATAACAAGTGCTGACTTTTCCATGAGTTCTTGCATTTCTTTTGAAGCACTGGCATAATAGTCTGCAATTCTTTCAAAGTTAAATATTATGTGCCTTGTTGCTGCGAGCTTCAAAAAATATTTTTCCTCTTCACTGACATTTGATTCATCAATCCTGCGAATCATTCTCAAATATTTTTGATGGTCATAACACTCATAAATACTTGTTGGACGACCGCTGGGGGTGTAAATCGGTGTGCTTACTTTTTTTGAATACTTATTTTCACTTCCAGTTTGTTCTACTGGCATTTCAAATCCAAATAAATCTAATTGTTTCATTTCTTTATCCATTTTTTATTATTGGTATTCCACTTGTAAGTACCGCGCCCGTTGTTTAGCGTGATTTCAGCGCCATCCGGGCGATTGTCATCATCATATCCATCATATATCCTTTCGTCGTAGAAGTTGTCAAGCGACCAATATGACTTAGTATCTTCGTTGAACCATATTGTGCGGCCTTGCGGTGAATAAGCACGTTCTACGTCATCACCACTCATTGCCAATTCAAAATAACGATAGTTTTCTTTATGTACTTTCCCTTCAAGACCCTTAGTAAGCCATCCGTTTGTATTCGCCATCCACCAATCAAAATCTGGTTTCCATTTATCATGTTGTTTGTTTGGATGATATAGCCAACTATCTGCGAAAGGAAGAGATTTAAAAAAGCAAATAAGTTGTTCTTGCGTTATACCATTATCTTCAAGCTGTTTCTTTATCGCCTTTTTGCGTTGTACGGTAAGCTTAGTTACTTTGCCTAATTTTTCTCCGTTATATTTATTCCAACAATCAACAATTTCTTTATAATCGTTTTTTTGTGGAAATACGTTAGTATTTTCTTTTTTATTGCTATATGTATTACTATCTGTATTATTAATTAATATACATTGTTCACTTTGCAACGCTCCATCGTTCATTTTGCCACTATCGAATATGCCATTTTGCAATGATGGTAAAAAAACGTGTATATCATAACCATTATTTCCAAGTAGTTCAAGACCTTTTCGCGTTATCGCATACCAATTCGTTTTATCCCATTTATCATTGTTATAATTTCCTTTAGCAATAATACCTTCATCTTCCAAATGCTTAATTACACGAAAAATTTTGGTCTCATTTATATATGTAAAAAAGTCTGCATAAGCTCGCTTACTATTATAAGTCCAATATAACCCATCGTGAAAATGTTTGTTGTTCGCGGCATTTTTTGCTATCCAATAATAAAAATGGTGAATCAGTATGGCCTCTTCAATGCCATATTCTTTTGCGATGTATGTGTTAAAATGATGTTCCATGAAAATATTATTTGTTATCGTATTCGACAATTAAAGTTGGATAGCAATTTTGCATCAACGTTCTCATATCAAACCCACATTGTTTTGCGGCATAAATATCAGAAATTATTTGTGTGCCACATATACAATCGTAAACATATTCGTAAGCCGTACTATCGGTAGCGTTTTCATTTTCATCTTCCTCCCTGGTGATAGCATCGGTTATGTTTGTAAGAATCACGTCAAGTAATGTCATTGACAGCCCTTTTCTTTTGAACACATCACGCAATTGTTTATAATCTTCATACACCAATCCATTAAATTCTGTTTCCATTTCATGACACCTGCCACAAAGTGTAATCAAATCCTTATCCTCGTATTCCCAAGGTTTGTTACCTTTTATGTAACGCTTATGGTGTACTTGCATATACTTGTCTTGGCAACCACAAAATTGACAAGTGTTCTTATCCCTTGAAAGGATTTGGTTTCGCTTTTTAATCCACCTTGGGTCTTTAAGCAGCTCTTGATAGTCGTTTTTCTTAATCATAATATGACCGTTCTTAAAACCTAATAGGTAGCACTACTCGTTGCGGTCATTCAACTTTCGCGCTACCTATTTCGGAAAATTAGTAATTACTTTATTTCTTATTATTCGTTTCAGCGCCTAAATGACCGACAACGCATCAACGAACGATTTCTTGTGCAAAATTACGCTTATTACGTCATATATGCAAGCCTATTAACAATTTTTTATGTATTTTCAATATTTTTTTTGTCTAATTCCACCACCGTCATGACGCAATAGCAAGCGGCATCCATAAGTGCGTCGCGAAGACTTTCATCGTAGTTCATTTTTTGTCCCTTGACGATATTCTTCATGCGTTTCACCTTGTCACTTATACGTGCCACGGCCGGAATAAGACCAAATTCTTGTATCGTTTCAGCAAAGCTGTTGCCATAGTCTGCGTTCTTCTTTTTGTATGTACTAAGCATTTCTTGCAGAATGAGGTCAAAGTCTTCAATTGTATTCATTTTTTTTCCTTTTCTTAAACAGTCCACTATTGTATGCTGCTAACTTCAAAATATCTGTAAATCATAGTTCCTTGATAAATTTCTACTTCATGAAAATGGCGATGCACATCACAATGGCAAGTGCCCAGCCTACGACCGTCCAGATGATAAACTTGTTTACCATCTGCTGTTGCTTGTGCTTCAATCGCTCAATTTCGTTTAAATTCAGCATGTGTGTACCGAAGTTGCACTCAAAGACTTCTTCCACAAAGTTCTTCACACACTTGGCTATCTTCTGGCGGCTCTTTTGTGGTATTTTGTAGAGCGTTTTTTCGTGGACTCCAATCGGAGTAATGTCGTAGTCGTGACAGTCCACAATGAACTCATGCTGGTCACATTCCACTTCGCCAAAACGCTTACGATAGAAGTGACCTATGAACTGAATCTTGGTCATGCCCTCCTTCTCATAGATTTCGCGGGCACGCTCTTCAATTTTCTTGGCTTTCATCTGAGCCGTCTGCACCAATCTGTTATAGTCATCAAGTGTCAGTTCCACCTTCGGGCTAACATAGGTGTCTTTTAGAATTTTTTCAATCATAGTTACTTTATGTTTTAATTCATTTAAGAATAGTGACGAGTTATCCGAGGCGTTTTATGTCTATTAACTGAGGGTCGTCGTGGATATTCCCGATGATTACAATGTCGCCATTACAGATGATGTCCCACTCGTTATCTTTAATTTGCTCAGGCATAGGTTCAACCATTTTGAAACCACCACTGCGAAAATCTACATACATTTTTCGTCTGAATGGCTCCATTGGATGACCGTCTTTGCTAAAATACTCATTCCATGATACGCATTCAACGATGTCGCCATCGTAGATTTCCTTGCCGTTCTTGTCTTTCAGTCCGACGAACTGCCCGATGGTGTCATGTTTCACTTGTTCGCCCTTGTTTCCTCCATGCTCAAAGATGCAAACGTCGTCCTTATGGTGTCTCAGGTCGCCATACAACCATTTGTTGCTTGCAATGCATTTCGCTCTGAATATAATCCGTCTCATAGTTTCTTGATTTTTTAATAGCTACAATCCATACTTTGCCCTGATGCGTGCCAGTTGTATCAAGTCCTTTTCTCTTTCCTCAGTTGCCTCCTTCTCTCGTTGTTCTGCAAGATAGTCCATTCGGTCACGCACTTGGTCTTTCAGCGACTTGCGGAAACTGATTTCAAGCACCTCATATTCATCATCGTTAGAATATCCTTTGATGAACTGCACGGCATCGTCGGTATGGGTCACGCTGCACCAATCGAAAAACTTATCCGGGTATTTGGCGTAGTGTTCCTCACATTCCTTAATCATGCACTCCCAGCCCTTCACCTTCCGAAGTTCGCTGAGCAGTTCCCGTGCCTCGTGGTCTATCCTCTCGCCAGCCTCGGCCATCATCTTTTTATAACGTGCATAGTCTTTGACATCAGCACTTAATTTGTCTTGAATTGTGTACATAGTTCCTTGATTTTAATAATTCGTGATAATTTTATGATTTTGCAAAAAACAATTAACATATTTTCATCAACAATGTACTTATCCTGCTGTATATGCCTACACGCTTGAACTTGGTTATCTTGTCAAACGTGCCGTCTTCGTTGCATTCGCGATACGACTTGCCAAGTATCTTAGGAACATCGGTTCGCGTTATACGTTCTTCATCGACAATCTTGGCAAGCAGCGTGCATTCTTCTTCTGTAGCCTTGCACTTTTCTTGCCTGTTCAATTCGATGGTATCGTCCACAAATGTTGTAAGCCCATACCGGGCCGCTATATGGCGTACCTTGCCCAAGTATTCACGGCACAAGGCTTGAATGGCTACGTTTCTATTAGGCATATTACTTGTCATGAAAGAACTCTTGGTCTTGGTCGTAAAGTTCGTTAAACAAAACCCTTGTAGCATCAGCAATAGTCACAAAATGAGACGGTGTGCTATAATGCACATTATCGCCACGCTTGCGGATAATTTCCAAGGCAATATCCCCGCGCAGCTTGCGCCAGTATTCACGCTCGGCAATCTTCGCATTGTGCTCGGCCATAGCCTTCGGGTCAAGTTGTGCGAACAAAGTGTTTAGCCTTTCCCTTTGCTTCTTCTGTTCGTCTTCAAATTCCTCGTTCCGGCGTTCCAAGTCGGCAATGAAGCCCGACATGTCTGCATTCTCACATTTCTTAGTAAAGTCAAGTTCTGTTGAATACCACACAAACCCGTCCACACCTATCCACTTGGACGAACCCGGATGAGATTGGTATACATATATTTCTTGCCCGCTTTCAATCACGAAGGCATGAATGTAGTTCATACAATCATGTTTTTCTTCCATAATGCGATTGTTTTAGAATGGTAGGTTGTCCTGCGGCTTATCTTGCATGGGTTCGCTGGCCGTAGGCTGTGGTTGCGGCGTACTCTGTTGCGCACCGCCACTTACAACGTCAACACGGTACGCGCTTACTTCGTTGAACCATCGTCCATTCCATTCATGGGCACTTATGTCGAAGAATACATGCACGTCAGCACCGACAGCAAGGCCAAACTTCGCCCACTTATCAGCTCCAATCACGCTAAACACGCAACGCTTTTGGTATTGACCCGGAACTTCAACGACAAAACCATTCTTGATTACATCACCATTTTTGCCCTTGAACGTCTGTTCCGGCAAAATCGCAATTACCTTACCTGTTAAATCCATATAAGTTCTTTTTTAAATAATACAAGTCGTAGCCGCAAGCGGAATCGAACCGCTCTTACGGGAATGAAAATCCCGTGTCCTAACCGATAGACGATACGGCCATGAATGCGTGCGTTTTACTTTAAACATGAAAAAAAACTACCATAAAAAATCATCAAAAAAATACAAATCCGTATATGAAAATACTCTCAGTTAAGCTAAAAAGTGGCATGGAAACCCATCGCAGGCTCGCCATAACACCCGCACGCACAAACCCGTCACGGGCTTCGTGGGTTGTAAGGGACTTGAACCCTTGACCTTACACTAATTTGCCACACTATGTTACCATAGCCAAACAAATATCATCTTCTCCACCACAGAGACGCTTTAAACATGGCTCCTGGACTGATTGCCTATTAAGGGCGCACCCCACCATGCCTATATTAAGCTATTTTCTTTGTTTGTTGTGGTCTAAGACTGCTTTACCATATTGAAATTCTTGCAAGATATATCGTGCCTCACCTATTGCTTGTTAAACTTGCTTACCATTCGCCTTACTACACAATATAAATTTCAACTTAGGCATCCCCCGTTCAGTCTCTACACGATTATAAACTCATGTATGATTTCATAAGTGTACTCATTACTTTCATTCAATCCTTTATTTTCGCTCGGTATAGTCCTTACACATTATTGGTTAGTGTTTGGTACTCATATTTAGGATTCCCACCCGTCTTATACGCAATGCGCATTAGGTTAAACCATACGAGATTTTATTAAGGATTACTACAGAATTTAGGAGATTCTACTATGGGGTTATCCCGCCATAGCATTCTTATTTTTAATGCAATGCTCTACCAACTGAGCTAACAACCCGGAAAGCGGCTACAATTTTGTGCAAGACGTTTCATCGTTTCTAAGTTCCTGACCATCGGAATGGCGGTACTTGCAAGACTCAAACTTGCACTTCCTGCAAAAATCGCACACCGCTTATTTTGTATGTTTCCAGTCATTTCAAAGAACGCTATTTAGAAAGCCATGACTATTTTCACAAACCGTCAAGGCGATAACTTTATGCTATATTCGACTAATAACCAAGTGCAAAGGTATAGCATTTATTTTATATATGCCTAAATATACAACCACTTTAACAAAACATTAACATATATGTACACTTATTAAACATTGGTACACTATTTATATTGGTACACTATTTAATATATATACTTATTACGCATATACGCATACGCACGCGCGTATAAAACACAAAAATGCGCATAATCGCGTTCTAAGCGCGTCAAAACACATTAGACGTACAAACTACCACAAAAAGGATTTGAACGCAAAATAGACGCGCTACAACGCAAAATAGCATATCTCAACAATACAAAATGGAAAAGCCCCAGCACACAGGCAGGGGCATGAATGTCTATTTAGAATTGGCGGTTCGTATAGACGGCAAACTTGAAAATGGATGGTTTTGAAGTTTTGCAATGCAAAGGTACAACTTTATCCGCAAACAAACAATCTTTTTTTATTTTTTTTCTTTCTTATAAATTCACTATTTTTATACTTGCATCGCTTCAGAATATCTTTCACTTTCGCTTTTTTATTTTTTTTTTTTTTGGGTTTTTTTTTTTTCACCCCACCATTTCCCCCCCC
>Ga0247611_10010697_pt1 | contig 10737 bp, 11 predicted proteins | sample 177DNAGHGhighgp2_FD_192422 | JGI IMG/M metagenome (GOLD analysis project Ga0247611, IMG submission 192422) | Sheep rumen microbial communities from Palmerston North, Manawatu-Wanganui, New Zealand - 1770 DNA GHGhigh gp2 | ecosystem: Host-associated > Mammals > Digestive system > Stomach > Rumen... | reverse complement strand
ACACCGGAATATAATCCATCCAAGAATCTCCTGGTGTGGCAGAAAGAAGAATCCATTTGTTGCTTTTAGTAATTTTAAGAAACGATTTAACCCATGAGCCCTTTCCAACAACCCGCTGCTCGTCAAAGATAAAGAACGCATTTTTTACTTCTACATATTTTTTAATATTGTTCCAGGAATCAACAACGATGTTCACATTATTTGGATTTGTATCGGCATTTCTTGACAACATGAACGGAACCAATTCTTCATCCCATTCAAGTGTGTCTCTTTTTCGAGCCGTTGTTATGATGTATAAATTAACTGGATTTTTCATCGGCTCATAAATTCCATCGCACTCACCACCGCAAACTTTGCAAAAATAATAGGCGATGGCTGTTCTGCTTTTTCCGGAACCGACTCCACCACAAAGGATGGAGCCAGTCCGAAGCTTTTCTACAGCAACTCGCTGATGCTCAAAAAGTTCCATGTCAGAAAGGAGCTTCCTCATCTCCAACGTCGAGCATTCCTGGAAAGTCGGCGCCTTTTCCTGAATAGTCCTTCTCGAACGGATCTTCTTCAATCTCGACATACATTGTTTTCACATATGCCTTAATTCCGCTTCTACCGTTTACTTCCCACTGGTAAGGACGAATCACAATTCTAACCTTAACGATTTCTTCCCAGTCAAGCGTTCCGACATTATCTTCATCAAGAAGAATCCTCTTATCGCCGCAAACCCTGTAAATCTTGGGCGGAAAATACTGGTAGCTTGCCGCAACCTTCATAAACGGTCTCGGATCGGCATCCGGATCGGTTTTAGGAATATAATACTTAATATTCCAACCATCAGCTGCAAGCTTCTTGGCGAGATCCGGATCAAGCCATACATTAAAGTTTCTGTTTCCTGCAGCATTGAACTTATCAGCTTTTCCAGCAAAGTTCCTTGCCCAGATTCGGGCGCCATCGATTACAATATTATCTACTCTATTTTCTGCCATAATGTCTCCTTTCATTTCGGCATGTTTATAGGCACATAAGGATCATCAGACACAAACCATTCGAAATCGCCATATTCCGAAATGGTCGCCTTAGCGTCATCAACCATTGAAATATAATAGTCTCTGTCTATATCCGACTCCTTGTTCAGAAGTTTCACAGTCTCAGACTCAAGCCATCTGTAACCTTTCGATCCTGTTGCTGCTGCATAACCACCATCGGATTTTTCCCTAAGAAGAATACCTCCTAGGCATCCTTTTTTAATGGGACAGAACCGGCCAACCTTTCCTATGAATACATAGTTATGCTCATCTTCCGGCAAGTTCTCATTCATGTCCAAATATAATGATGTTGACACAGACTTAGTCTCGCAAAGATCATCAAATTCGATGTCTTCGTGAGTGAAAAGGGTCTTAAACACAAACGGAACCTGAAACTGTGTCCCTGTTGCTGTCCATTCGCCGTCGTGCTTTCCGCCTTTATACTTGGCTATATAGACGGCATCATTAACAAGGCACATTCTGTCATATGTTGCTTCATGCTCAAAGTTATACCCATACTGTTTTCCATACTCCATAACAAAGGATATAATTTCGGGGGTCGCATCAGGAATCTTGATTGAATCTGTCTTGATATGGGCAACTGTGAAACCGCGCTTTTGCACTTCATGCTTAAGATTGATCATGAACAGAGCTCCACGCTTAGCCACGATGTTGTCTATATTTCTTGGATCCTTAAACGGGTTATCAAATCTTGCTGTTGTAAATCCGTACACACTGTTGATAACAATCTTCAGAGCCTGCGCAAGCGCATCCATCTCATCATCGGTTCCGAGATACGGCGTCAAAGCACCACCAAGCATTTTCTTAGCCTTATCTATTTCTCTATGCTTAATTGCAAGTCTTGCATCGAGGATTTCCTTAAATCTCTCTGTATAAGGACCAAACAGATTAAGCTGAATGATAGATGTCGGATGCATACTAGCAATGTCTAAGAGCGCCACATTTCCATACATGCCTGGTTCAGCATAGACATATCCTCCTTCACCAGATTCTTCTCCCATGTATGTACTTTTGCCGTTATCAAATGTGTAACCTGGAAACATTTCAGACAAATCGGTGTAAACAAGAGGTGGTTTCTTATCATCACCAAATATAATTTTAGTGGCGTGCATTCTTGTCGTATCATTTGGCGAAAGGCCACTGATCCTGGCCAGTATGCATCTTGCATCGAAATCTCCTCGTCTTGCATTCCACACAGCTTCTGTCGCCTCCACATCGTTTACACAGTAATCAGCAACGAGTTCCCACTTATCCTCAGGAACTGGCTGATCCCATTTCATACCAAGTTCCTGATGATGAATACCTAAATCGATTTCAAACTTCTTAAGGGACTGTTTCTTTGACGAGAAGTCATAAATATCAGCATAGGATATGTTGTAAGCTTCTCCAAAGAAAGCATTATGACTTCCATTGATTATTCTCTGAGATAACTTATAGAGCTGTTCGTTGTTATAGCCCATAAGTCTGGCATAGAGAATATGATTGTCGTATCTTCTACAGTTAAAGCCAACGAGTCTGAAATTAAGAAGCATCTCAACTTCTGCTGGTGAAGGATTGATCATCTTGACCGTTTGTTTTCCTTCTGCCTTCCAGCAGATAACGAACAAATTCGGAAAAACCTCGACATCATAAAATATAATAGCGGCCTCATCATTATTGGCCGCCATACTTGGTTCTTCTGATTTGAACTTCATCTCATTTACAACTTTGAGACACCTTTCCGCCTGATGAGTGCTCTTTGCTGCAAATGCTGATATGCTAGGTCTCATATCTGTTACGTCATACTTAAGATCGCTAGCATATGCATCGTCGAGGATTTTCTTAATGAAATCTACACTGGGCGCTGTTGCTCCATGTATTTCCTTCTTAAGATTCCTGATAATGAGTGCTCTTAATCCTTTCTCGCTCTTGACCGCATCAAAGTTTACCATTTTCTTTTCTCCTTTCAGTGGTAATCCTGAATTGATCGTCGCGATTTGCGCATCGTTACACTTCGTGAGCTTTCTTCTAAGCGAGCTTTTCCCAGTAAACACCTTCACTTCGATACCATCGGCATAAATACTGGACAGCTTACTAACATCACCGCTATAAATATAATGCAGATGAATGCCAGCACCAGACTTGCTTAGTTCTGCATAAGTAAGCGGCCATTTATTTGCTGCTTCTAGATTCTTTTCGAAGGATTTATTACCGGATTCGTCCTTTAGATCGAAATCTATTACGATATGCTCTTTTGGAACACGAATATAATGAAGCGCGTGTGTGTCGATGTCTTTAAGAGTTGTCTTAACTTTATCCCATTTAAACTGCGGAGTCTCTTTATCGCTCGCAAGCTGTGCTGGGCAATCCGCATATTCTTTATCAAACACCGACGGTTGTTCTTTGAACTTAAAGACTGGCTCTATTTCCTGAGGCTCCTCAACCTGCGTAATAAATTTGCGCTTGAGAAACCCAGAATATAAGTTCCTTACTCTGGTTCCATCTTCTGTATAGCTTCTTTCGCTGAATTCCTTAAAGTAATTTTTGAGCTCGGCTTTAAATATTCTCATAGACATAGGATAACCGACATTCGCATCAGTACAATAGTTCTTGTACATTTCCCATGCTGCTTTGAGAGTCGTTCCGTCATTCTTAGCGAACACGTCATACGAGTCAAGAATATAATTGTAAAAGTCGTTGGATTCGCCAAGCATAACACTAGTTACATACCCATCATAATACTCAGGGTCCTCTTCAAACACCTCAAGACAATGCTGAGCGATAGCTCCAAGCTCAAAATCGATTTTCTCATTCAGCATGGTGTATTTCTTAAATGGGATCTTTTTTCCGCTCGGACTAACATCGATGAGCCTTCGAATAATTCCAGACTTGGCGTCTGTTATCTTAACCGGCTTATTTGTGCCCATAAAAAGAAAAGCATTAAATCTCGTAGAATACGCAGATTTAAACTTTTCATTAACCGTCATTTCTTCATGAGACACAACGCTGTTAAGTCTTGTATTATCTTCTATCCTTGAAAGATCTCCATCATGCTGAATAGCTACAAGTGGATTAGCCTTTAAAGATTCAAGTGCAAAGGAGTCGCTGCTGCTTCCTAAAGCTTTGGCGTTGAACACTGAATAGTAACCGTCGAATAATTTTTGGATAATATTAAGGACGGTAGACTTACCAGTACCAGCGGATCCGTACAGGACGATGAACTTCTGGACATGAGGAGACTCGCCTGCAATGATTGAACCGATAGCCCATTCGAGTTTACGTTTCTCGTCTGGCAAATATAATGTTCCTACCAGTTCCTCATAAGCCGAGATATCTCCTTCTTTTAAACTGTAGTTAAGCCTTTTACTTACATAGTCTCTTTTATTTACTTTTGTATCTTCAAAAGTAAGTTTAGAGTCTAGCTGATGATAGTGATCGGGCATTTGTTTTTGCACATAGTTATGCCACTTCGATACCATTCCGGATGAAGCATATTTCAAATATAATACTTTAATCCGTTTAGCCTCAGCGTCTTTACTTTTGTACTCTTCGCTAAATGCTCGTACTTCATCATCTATAAGTTCAATGGCTCGATACTCGTCCGTAGACCAAAGTCCGTTCTCCTCATCCCATATAGCATAAAAGTCACTACCTCGTATCATCAGATCGTTTGACTTCTTTACTATAAAATCGGGGTAAATCTCAAAGACCCCTTTTCTAGCTTCTCTCACATTTATCGTGATAAAATCAAGCATCTGCCATTTAGTACCCCTTTCTTGTCTAAAAACCTTATGGGCCAAAAGCCCACCCAATTTCCATTACCTATATATAATATATTTTTTTTAAATAAATAATAAATAATAGTAATAAAAAGTGGGTAATTGGCCCATAAGCCCTGAAACCCTTGATTTTACTGGGTTTTTCATGGGCCAATTCCTCCAAAAATATGGTCCAAAAGCCCATTTTTTAGAAGAACTGGTCGAAATAGTAGCACATCTGATTCCACAATTCCTCCTTCCGCATGTCAATTTGGCCACTTTTGGCCAGAAATATTCCGCCATTTCCGTCCCTAGAATGCTTTTTGTACATAAAATTGTCCACGATTTTTGCCATTTTTAAATCATTTTCAGGGTCATTTAAAGCACCCATATAGGCAAATTCATCTAAACCTAGATTAAAAAGCATCGTCCAAAACCATTTCGGAGTCCTATCACCAAGCTCCGGATCGTGCATAATCTCTATTTCTCCACGTCTGGCTAGAGCAATCAAGACCTCTAAAAGGCTAGGAGGAGTATCCAAAAAGTCACTCTGATGGCCTGAATGACCATACATAAACTCATCTCTAAGAGCATATGCATCATCCACGCGGTTGTTATCCCGCTTAATTACAACTACAAAATTAGTATTATAGAGCTCCCACAAGATATCATTCCAGTATAGTGTTTGTTCATTTGCGTGAACTATATCACACAGCCAGTCGAAGTAGTCCAGCCAAATATAACTCACTTATCACCAAATCCGAGATCCTCCCTGACAAATTCTTCACTAGACTCGTCAAGGATTACCTCGTAATCGACTCCCATTTTATTGTTTCGAACATACACTACACCGACTTCTCCATCGTGGAAATGACTTATAAATTCATCTCCAAGTATCTCCGTAGCCGGCACATCAAGCATCTCGTCATTATCATCAACCAAGATCTTTGCATTAATATAATAGGTGAGAGTTTCTTTATCATGCGCCTGGTCTGTTATAAACTCATTTCCCGTGATCACATAAGGCTCTTCCACAGGTTCAATAGGTGCCATAGCTTTTGTTGGTTCCTCTTCTTTCTTAAAATACGAGTCATACGCCTGTTTTGCTACTTCGTGGCGATAGACTTTACGATCATAGTCTGCTTGCACTCTATGGGCTATCTCATCAGCCAGCTGGCTTTCATCTTCTTTGACTTCTTCGTCCTTAGAATGCCGAGCCTCTTCCATTTCCTTTTCGTAGGCGGAATTTACACGCTCGATCTCCATATCAAGAATCTTTTCGTATTTTTCCTTCAAATATAATCTGGATACGAGTGCACCAATTCCTACCCCGGCAAAAAATATAGCAAGAGTTTTGTAATTCATAAAATTTGTCTCCTTATACCATTAAACACCATGCAACAAAGAATATAATCGCGAGTGATGAAAACAGCAAAATGTACAGGTCCTCATCTCTTTTATGTGAGACCCATACTGGCACCTCAACCGCGACTATAGTAGACAGGAAAATCAAAAATATGATAGATAATATACTCATAATTCATATGAAACCGACCCAAGGCCGTTCAAAAGAACAGCCAAGGGTGGTCGTAGACATATTGATAGTTTTCTATGCCGGATCCAAGCTCCTCCCTAAGGCCGGCAAACACCTTTCAAATATATTCGTCAAAGACCTCATCGATGATGTTGCCCTTGCAGTTAAAGTCAAGAAGAACGCTTGGCTCGATGCCGTCAACCCACATGCGAGCTACGACGTTTCCTTCGGCCGCGCGTTTAATTATTTCCTGAATGCCGAAATCAACAAAATTATCGCCATCAGTTTGGCCGTCTTTATAAGTCCAGCCCGCAATCTGGCCTGCTTTGGTCTCCTTAAAGCCAAGCCAGCTATACACCTGATTAAGAAATAATTTCTTATGGGCACGAAGGTAGTCGTTCGCATACTGCTGGATGTGGAGAATATAAGCCTTATTAAGACCGGCATCATCCTTCCACTCAGTCGAGAACTCATCAAAGCATCTGGCATAAGGAGAATACTGTTCGAAATCCGGATCAACCGTTGTGACCTTTTTCTTAACAGTCTTTTCCTTGCCGCTTTTGGTGGTCTCTGTCACCTCGAATTCTTCTTCCTGAGTGCCAAAGCGGAAATGCTTATCCATGGCATCACCAAATTCGTTGATGACACGCTTTCTGTAGACGTCATAACTTGTCTCAAGGACTTTGTAGGCTGACGCAAGAGCGATGTACCGCTGCCGGAGGATCCCATGGCCTTTAAATATAAGGCAAACGCCAATTCCGCCAATTGCTACGGACGGAGCATAGAGTCTGAACAGTTCCCAAGCTGTGTGAGCGTAGCATTTCGTGATCTCACGGCGCTCTTCGGGTGGATCAAGACTTGTGTCATCGCGGATTACGTCTGTAACCTCTTTGTGACGCTCCAGAACGCCATCAAGACGACGACTTGCCTGGCAGGCCTTGACCGTTCCATAAACCACAAGTCCAACGCCTGCCACGATGAGAATTTCTGGGCTGTTTTTCTTCAAGCTGCCTACGGGTTTTGCAAACATTTTAGGTAATCTCATTTGGTTCTCCTTTTTCTTGAAACTGTAAGTGTATAGTCTTTTGGACCATCGTAAGTAAATATAATTGAGCTGCCATCTGCCGCCTGCATGGAAATGCCATGCTTTCCTTCCTGCTTATACGAGGAAATGCCCTCGGCAAGATCCGGAAACATTTCCTTAAACTTCGTCCATACGTACTTAATCAAGCAGCACCGCCTTTGGAAGAGTTAAGATGTAGCGCCCTCCACGCACCATTTTTACGTCAACACCGTTAAGATCTGTCCATCCGTACCTGTCATCTGTATAATTGCTACTGGCCACAAAACCTGTAACCTTTTCGACAATGTCATGGTAATCGATAATAGAGAGATTGTCGTATTGCTCGATGACAGCTCGCATTTCTTCGAGAACGTCCCATGCAAGCTTGCGAGTATCGAACGTTATCTCGCTCGTATCCCGGGTTGGCTGGCCTGTTGAGGCTTTCTGCTTGCCTCCGTTATAATAAGACTGATAACTTGCACTCCCGTATTTACTCGAGCTTCTTCCTCGGTAGTTACTGCCGCTGCCACGTCCGTAGAAAATCATGTCGGTTCCCTGGTTTATCACGCCAACGATGAGGTCCTTGATCATAGGGATGACAACATCCGAAAAAATATATGATTTGACGGACTCCACGTCCTCAGATACGAAGGTTTCTGCAAATTTCCTCCCGAGGGATTTTTTGGATTCCATTACAGAGCCGGGTCGCGTTTCCTTATCAAAAGCTTCGGTCAGCTCCTTCTCTTTGTTTTTGTGTTTGAATGAATTGTTTGGGGGATTCAATTCTCTTCTGGCCATTTTGGGTCTCCTTTATCTATCATTCTGTGTGATACGTCTAGAACTATCTGGTGATGCCTTGTCAACCTCTCAGGTGCTTCGTGCAGCACTATCATCCATTTATCAGTTTCTGGATCAGAAGTATCCAAGATCAACTCGCCGCCAGATGGATGAGGCAAGACGTAGCGCCCGACAAACATGCCGAGCGCCACACAGACAACGATTAACAGGAACAATATAATTTTCTCTTCAGCAACAACCATCAGTTATCCTCCTGCAGAATTTCTTCAACCTTCGTTGCGGCAGCATTTGCTATAATTTCCGGAATAAGAAAAGAACCGGCCGCCGCTCCAACTTTCGCTATTCCTCTTAAATTTTTCGGAAGAAACACTCCCGCAAGCTTATCCATTGCACCATAAGCACAAGCTGCTACAATTGAGCGTACAACCACCGTTACAGCCGATTCCTTTGCTGTCTGCTTCAACGTTTCAATTCCCGCGTTTACCTCGTCACGCAGTTCCTCAAGTTCTTCCTTTGCCGCCTTCATTTCTTCCATTGCCATTTCCTGCTCTTTATTCATACCTTATCTCCTTTAAAACACACCATTTGCCAAGCCAAATATAATGAACCAGCCCAGACTTATAATAATGGAAAACACGAACACCGGGTGACAATCATAAGCCTCAACCGCCGCAAGACTTATGAGAAACACTACTAAGAACTCTGCCGCCGTCAGTCTTAGTATTCTATTTTTCATACTCCCCCCAATCCCTTTCGCTTCGCTATCGCTCAGCCTTCCCTCACGATAGTTCGGCAAGAAAAATTTAGAGCCCATGAATATAATTCACAGGCTCTTAAACCTAACTGTCTAAATCTCCTTTCTTGAGTGTGTAAGCTAGATTTATGCTTCCGGTTTCTGCTCCTCAGGCGGATACGCCCCGTTGCTGTCATCAAAGGGAGCATCTCCATATTCCGGATAATCCAGCTCTTTTGGTCCGACGACCTTGCCGAGTATGATCGTTCCTGCGACCGACCCGCCAATAATCCCCGCAACCTTAAGAACTTTCTTAAACGGAATCTTCTTGATTCTCTCTTTAAGTGTCAGTTTCGGTTTCGTGTTCTCGCCATTGGTGTTCGTGTTTCCATTTGCGTTATTCTCTTTGCTCATACTTTTCTCCTTTCATATGAGACCTTTATCAGTTCATTATAGGGCTTGTATTTTTTGCACTTTTATCCGTATACGTCAAAGTCATAATGCGGCTTGACCCTGTACTCAAGCACCATACAAGGAACTCTTTCGCCATGGATCTCACGAAGAGCAGATGTCGTGAAGTATTCTATATCTCCGTCCTTAGCACTCCATCCAAGCAGGAACCAGTCTTGCCCCGGCGGGATCTCTACATCAAACATATCGTACAAATCAGCCACTGAAATATAATCCCGCTTGAAGAGTTCAAGATTAGCCTCGGCCAAGACTCGCCTCATCTTCTCGTAACTCATACGGAAGTAACAACCGGTTGCCGTGTCGCATATCCACGGAGCATCAGACTCAGATATAATTACCGTCCTATCTGTCACCGGCACATCGTTCATACGCTTTTCTGCGACTTTTTCCTTGATTTTTTCGGTCTGCTTTTCTCCGGTTTCTTCAATCATCGCAGCTTGGTAGTCTTTGAGGGTTGATTCCGAAATATAATAGGCAGCAATCGCAGCATTACGCCTGTTAATGTGGTCCCTATTACCGAGAACAATCATAGCCACTGACACAGCGCCAAGAGTAAACGTCGGCCAGAGAGTCTTAATGTAGACCCAAGCCTTTTCCTTCTTGGTTAGCTCGACGTCATCTACTTCGCCAGCAGCAATACCAGGATCCTCACTAAGCTTAAGGTTATACGCGGCATCAAGCCGGTACTGGACTACCTCGGCCGCTTTGTACGCCATTACAGCCGTCCCTACAAGGCCTCCGACGCCTATAAATGTCAGGATAGACGGCCTGTTTTTTCCTAGAAACTTTGTAAATTTACTCAAAGTAGTGTTCCTCCCTTTGGTTCATAGCCCATCTGTACTAGCTCACCGAGACAAAAAGTATCGTTTACCATGCGACCCTCCTCGTTATACCGCCTAACCTTAACGAAGTACGGGTACACGCCGATAACCACCCATTTAAGCAGTCTTATCACTGGAGTGTTCTTTGGCCCTTCATAGAAAGTCCTCCTTTCCTCGATTTTTTGTCCTACGTGAATATTTTTGATAGGCTTATGCATAAAAAGTAAAAGCCCGTGAATATAATTCACAGGCCTTTTCCTCCTTTCCTGTTAACGTGTCATTTAAAGGCTTCTACTAAAATTTTAAGTCCGAGTGCAACAAGTAAAACTCCTAAAATAAAATTCATGTATACCTCCTTTTGGGATGATCACCATTAGTTCACTATAGGAGTTGTTTTTTCTGCAATCAGACTTCCTGCCAGCTGTACATGGGCATCTGATCAATCTCTAAGACAAAAACCGGTTCCTTCATCGGCTGCAAGTCCGGCCCTTTATCGTCCCACTCCTCCGGAGTTAACAGCATGTTTGAAAAACCTATTTT
>Ga0247611_10010696_pt1 | contig 10737 bp, 7 predicted proteins | sample 177DNAGHGhighgp2_FD_192422 | JGI IMG/M metagenome (GOLD analysis project Ga0247611, IMG submission 192422) | Sheep rumen microbial communities from Palmerston North, Manawatu-Wanganui, New Zealand - 1770 DNA GHGhigh gp2 | ecosystem: Host-associated > Mammals > Digestive system > Stomach > Rumen ... | reverse complement strand
GTAGATCAGCACGAACCAATACCAGACGTCTCCTTCTTCCGCGTTTTCTTGCTTTTTTTCCATCCGTTTCAGCAACAGGAACACGCAGAACATCAGGACAGCGGACACCAGAAAGGTCGGAAAAGGGATGCCGTCAGCAATTGTCATTTTGCCGCGGCAGATCTTGTTGATGCTGAACAGCGCGCTTATCCGCACAAAGGCGAACAACAGTGCCAACGGCGGCGCCAGTGCATCGAGGATCGTGAGCCGGGGGGACGAAGGATGCAGCCAATGTACAAGAAAACTTGCGGCCCAGACACCGACTATAGCCGCCGGAAGGACGAAGCTGCCGATATCAAAATTGGTAAAGGCTGCGGCAAAAGAGCGATACATTTCTGCATTGAAATACCAGTGGAGCAGTCGCCCCAGGAAACACGACAGGACGAATCCAAAGGAAAATTCCGCAAGTGCCTCCGTGATTCGGCCGGTCACCCGGTAATAGCTTTTGATAAACAACACGCCGCAAAGAAGCAGGCCCAGGCCAATCACGAAGGCGCTTACACGGATTGGATGATCCGCGATTGTAAAGACTACTATGTCACTCATTCTGCCGCTCCTTCCGGGATTGCCGTGGCAAAGTAAATAATATCGCTCACAATACGTTCCGCACCACGATCCACATGATTATAGGGATCATCATAAAAAGGATAGGCCAGGACTTCGCCGGTCTGGCCGCCGTCGAGGTTATAGGCGGTGATCACCGGTTTTTCCGCAAAGTGTTCGGCAAACTGCGTGACTGTCCAGCGGGCCGCGGTGTCGCCGTGGCTGATTGCCATATAGAGATAATGGCGTTCACCCATCTGCCCGATCCCGGCTCGTGAATACCCCTCATTGACCTCCCCGGCAGGATACAAATCGCAGGGGATGGGCTCGCCATTTTCCACGAGCACCGGCCCGAAGGCAATCGAAAAGAGGATATCGTTGTCCCAGATAAACTGCTGGATGCTCTCGACCGTATCCTGCTCCAGCCTGCGTTTGTACAGGAAATCTCCCTTGCTGTTGATGAAAAGGGTATCAATGCAATTATATTTCTGATACTGCCCGGTGTAACTGTCGGTGTTGAAGCGGTACAGGCCACGGTTGTAGACAGAAATGCCGAAATCACGAAAAGCGTAAAAGTCGGCGTTCATGGCTACTACGGCGTTAGCCTCTTTAGCCAGGACAGAAGCAAAGACATTATTCTGGGAGCCGAAGCTGTCATCCGTCAGCTTCCGGCGGAGCTGAGAGGCGTCGGCGATCTTCACCTCGGCAAAGGTGCAGCACACGCCGTCAATGTTCTCTTTCCACAGGATGGCCAGGATCGTCTCATCCAGGTAACAGGAAATGGGCTTCTCATAGCTTCCGCGGTAAAATTCCGCGCCGGGATCAAAGGCCATGATCTCATTTTCCTCAAGCAAACCGTATTCTCTGGCCTGTGCGATCACTTCTTCCACCCTCTCAGGACTATCGAGCTGTGCAAAAGACCAGCTTTCCGGATTCGGCACGGGCCCTGACACAGCGTCTTCCGGGATGGTATACCGGATCTTTTCCGGGACCGGCTCCGGTGTCGGCTGAGTCTCGGCAAACACAGCTTCCGGGGCCTCTGTCGGTGCGGGTGGCGCCGTAAAAGGTACAGGTTCCGGTGTGGCCTCAGGCGCGATCGGCGCCGCACTCTCCCGCGGCACAGCCGGTGCTATGACAGTATTGGCAGAGATGCCGGTCGGGTGGAGATTGAAAAAGGCCCAAAGCACACACAGCAGGCACAACACGCTGTACATACCGTTGACTAGAATTGACCTGAACACATGTGTCTTTCCTTTTGGGGAGCCGACGCGGCGTTCCGGTTCGGGCAAGTATTCCGGCTCCGGTGGCTTTTTGGGTTCAGGCGGCTGCTCCGGCTCCGGCCTATAGCTGTCCTTCATTTCATTATTCTCGCTCTGTCTGAAATCCCGGATGATCTCATCAATATCCCAATTTTCCATGTTCATCTTATCTCCTGCAAAATAGTGCAGTTCTTTTCAGCCTGTCATATGTGATGTCACACTATGCATGACTGCATTTGTTTGGAAAAAGTTCCCTATAATCTGAAAAAATCTTACCAGACGGTGATCCTGTCCTCCGGAGCAAGATACATGTTGTCACCCGGTTGAATTTCAAAGGCATCCAAAAACTCGTCAAACTGCTGCACCGTCACATTTGTACGCAGATAGGGAAGCGGGTGAGGGTCTGCCTGTAGCTTCATGTACTCATTTTGCACGCTGCACAGGCAGGACCAGATTCGCGCATAATGTGTAAAGAATTTTTTGTAGGCAAAGTCAGGTCTGGTTTTTGCCAGTGAGAGCATGCACTTCATGCCCGCCATGTCCGCAATCGCTTCCCCCTGAACAATTGTTCCCTTTACAGATAATTTCTCCACCGGTCTGATGGCATCATAGTACTCAGCCAGACGTTTCGCCCGCGCGGTGAATGCGCTGTAGTCATCCTCCGTCCACCAGTTTTTCAGGTTTCCTTCCTCATCAAACTGTGCACCGCTGGTGTCAAAGGCATGGGAAATCTCATGTCCGATCACAGAGCCGATACCGCTTAAAAGCTCCTCGTCGCTCATACCGTCATAGTAAAACTCCCCTCCTATAATACCCAGATAGATATTGATCGAATTGTCCGGTGGATAGTAACAGGCATTTGTCTCCAGTATATCAAAATCCCAATAATCACGGTCCACTGTCTGATTGGTTTTTGCAGCGTCTTCCGCTGCCTTGAAGAAAGAAATTTTTTTCAGACAGTCTCGGTACGATAAACCGCTCAACTCCAAGTCCGAGTAATCGTGCCACTTGTCCGGATAAGCGACATTGACCGTAATATGCTCCAGCTTGTTGATGGCAGCGGCGCGTGTTTCTTCACTGAGCCATTCGCATTCTGAAAGAATGCCGCGATAGTAATCCATGATTTCATAACACAGCTCCGTAATGCGCTCTTTGGCTTGCCTAGCATTGTATTTTTCGAGGTAGCAGCGATCCAGCGGTTCATGGAGCAGAGAGCACACGTTATCATAAGCATATTCCTCATCGCTCCGCCGCCCGCTTACACCATTCACAAGATTTTTGAGAGTGCGCTCAAGCTCAACCGCCTTACGGTCCATCGTACTCGCCTGTACCAGAACATAGTATACGATCATACGGCTTTTGATCGCCTCCAGGTTTTCTGCGGTGTACAGTTCACCGAGGCGTGCCAGGTGCGCAGGCTGTGTAATCCGCAGTTTTTCCGTCGCGCCATAACCGCGTGAGGCAAGCAGTCGCTCCAACGGGTAGTTTGGAGCCAGCGCCGCAGCTTCGGACATGCTGTATTCGTTGTTCGTTTTTTGCTGGCTGTCCGGGCTCAGGATTTCATCATCAGTCATACAGACAGGAGCAATCTGTCCCTCCAGGCTGAGTGCCTGTTTCAGCATTTCTCTAACCTTTGCTCCGGTATAACCCAATCTTTGCATGTGTTTTGTAAGCTCAAAACGATAGTAATAATCTGCGACTATACCCTCAATTGATCGATTTTCGTATTCCTCTGTATCTCCAAGAAGAAAAACATCCGGAGTAACTGTCGTTATGTACCGCGAGGAATCATTCAAAGACGGTATATTTCTAAAGCTGATAAGAACCGGAACACCATACGACCGTTCCGAATCACAGAGAAAACGATCCAGTTCCTCCATGCTGCTGATCCCTTCAATGTCCTCGATTGTGACACGCAGCGGTTCGAGCCCGGCCGCGTCACGCTCGTCCCAATCCAGATAGGCATGATACAGGGCACGAATCAGATCTGCATCGTGGCCCTGTATCTCCGGATCGTCAATTAGAGCTGCAGCTTTTTGATTGGTTTCAATTTGTACCGCCACGAAAGCCCCATATTCAGGGAGCCCTGTGGGAATCTCCATTTCCCTGAGCTGATCATAGTTGGCCCAGAGATGAAAATCGTCCTTTGCGGAGGTCGTCATGTTGGTTTTGATATTCTCTATCAAGTCAGAATCGATCCACGGCGTGCCTCCTCCAAGATCTCCAGCCACCAGCCGCGGCCAATTCTTCCACAGTAAAACTCCCGCCAGCACCAATGCCAGCAGGAAAACGCCAATGCCAATCAACCATTTTTTCTTTTTCGTCATACCGTCCTCCAAAGTATTGATACGCCTCCATAAACTGACAGTTGTAAAAGCATGCAAATCCTGATTTTTCCAGCTCCCATCAAGTATACATGATCTGTTGTACACATTCAAGCTGAAACCTGCAAATTATACATGTTGTGATTTGTGAGGTGATGTGGAGTGATTAGTTATGACTCTTTATTTCGTACTCTCATTTATATGGGCTCTATCGTTCGGATGTTGAACAATACACATAATGAATACCCAACAACCAACCTGGAGGTATTTTTAGAATATGTAAAAGTCGATTGTAACCGGTAAATAATACGTACTAATGGCAAAAAGAAGAGATGACTCAAACTGTGCGGGTCATCCCTTCTTTTTTACCTGTTTTATTCGCCGCGTTCTCGTTTTCTGGCATTGGCACGCTTTGTCTGACGTGCTTTCATGTGTCTATCGCACCTGGACTGAGGGTGACTTTTGTCGACTTTGTAATATGTGTGGCATTTTGGATGGCTGCACATACGGTATTCATCCTCGTTAAATGCAGACACATTGGCCATCATATACATGGCTGTACGTAAGTCCTTGCAATGATAATTAATACATGAGTTAACGGGATCATAGGAAATATTAGCTTCAGCGCTGATTTGCCGGAGAAATTCCTCTACATCTCTCATCATTAGCGAGTCTATTATTCGGTCAGTTTGCGCCCGAACCAGCCGCTTATATCTTGAAAGCAGGGCTTCTTTATTTTCAAAGTAACTCTCTATAACTTGAAATTGGTCTTCTTCTGTATCTGCTGATATGATCTGCTCCTGCAGGCGTTCGCCATCATTGATTTCATCTTCCAGTACACTGGATGGTTTATTGTTTTTTTGAATTTTGACATATGCATCCAGATCATATTTATCTAACACAGCCTTTGCCTGAAAGAATTTCTCGGGCGGAGCAAGTTGAGTAAAGAGAGAGATTTGATCATCTGTGCTTAGTAATTCATACTGTACAACGGTTTTTAACTTATCAATAAGTGGAAGTAAATTAAAAAACTCGGAACCATATATCGCATCCTCATCCGGGAATGGCTGGTGTAAAGCGTTTACATGCAAACGATTATAATGCTTCCGGTATAGAGCCAGCAAATGTTTTCTATGGCTTTTCCAAGCAGTTTGAAGCTCAGTTTTTTCCCCTTTATCTTTTTGCTGCTCTGAGATATATAAATAGTATTCTTTTTGGCAATCAATAAATGCACGGATATCTTGAAAGAACATCACGTCTTCTTTCATTTCCTTGTGATAACTGTCAATTGCCTCAAATTCATTAAGTTGAATATGGGGTTGCCCGTGGAAAGCGTAGCGGAAGTCCGGATGCTGCTGCGTGAAATTTTCAGCATCTTCTAACGTCTGTACGCTGATTAGCTCACAATATAAAGAATTGCTGAATTCTACATGATCCCTATCCCTAGATGCAATCTTGTCTGTCATATTAAATATAGCCTGACCGGATTTAGTATAAAAAGATGTTGACATATCCGAAGAAAGAGATCTCGCTTTTGACAAAGAAATTATGAATGGCATTAATTGTTTACACATTGGTCATGTTCTCCCCCTGATTGTATGGCTCCATAATGGTACTCTATTGGTACTCTTAGTACCATTTTTGTTTTGCTCCTTTGTAGTACAAAAATGGACGCGAATCGTTAAAATGTGCTATTTATCACTTGTTATTTTCTCACAGGCGGAGGAAGATGTCAACAGCAACTTGCAGTATCTAAGGCACTTTTGGTACCCATTGAGTACCTTTTGTTTTTCAAATAACAGTGATAAAATGAAATCGTTGGAAACAGTAGATTTATAAATAGATGACACAGGATATACACTAATAATTCCATGTTAGTCATAGTTGTCGAAAATAGAATGATTATTTCAAATTGTAATCGACAAAAGCCAACGCGCCGAAAGGATGTGATAACAGTTTAAAAAGATGCCGAAAAAATAATAAGAAAGGTGAAACTGAAAATGGATATTAAATATGAAGATAGAAATAGCAACAAGGAAAATACCTCCGAGGCTTTGCCTGACGTTGAGTATAGGGAGGGGGATAGAAGCATGGATGAAGAATTTGAACAGATTATAGCAGATGCCGTTTCGATTCAAAATATGTCGGAGACTAAAAAGCGTTCGTCTTTTGATAAATACCTCAAAAATGTGCGAAATACCAACTGGGAAGTACCGATGGCAGTGAGCAATCCCACGGGAGCTTTGATTGTTTGCTCGAAGGAAGCATCAGATAGATATGTTATGTGCAATTTAATCCACGAGGTAACGTTTGGACTGCCAGTTGATGACGCGTTACAGGCTTTGATTGAGTGCGGCCAGCGCGCGCTCAAATGTAGCATAGTCGTACCTGGGCGGGTCAGAGAGCAACACTTCAGTGACCCGTATAACTATGTAAATATGAGATTTGGCTTCGAGTCCGTTGTAATCCAACATGGATCTTTTGTCGTCATTGCTCCATCAATTGATGATTATCATACTGTTGCGCATCAGATGATCATGCATGATGGAGAGTACAAGGGGATGATCGTCACAACACAAATCGTAAACAGCGAAATTCAAGTAAATCCTGTCTACCAAACGTTTGAAAGTATTGCTTACGCTATTGATCAGTATTCCAGACTCTATATTAATCCGGAAAACGATCCAGATATTAGAGATCTGATATTAAAATCATCTGACGGAGAACTAGATTCTATGGATCTCGAGTTCTTGATTGCAGGTCTTGCATATGGGTCCCCATATTGGGATGTCGTGCATGACACAGATGTAATAGAATCTATGGATGATGAGTTATGCTACCTTTGGCAGATGCAGATAGAGAAGATATTAAGTTGTGGCAGTGAAAAAACTCCATCAGTTTGATACCGCTTTTACAAATACTCATTATAGCGTAGAACACAGTTTCAAGGTAAGCGCATAATAAGTGCCCGCGCTCCCGCAGCCCCGCGCCGACTCGATGGAAGTCTATGAGAGCCCTTACATTCTCTCATGACCGGCAAATTATTTCAATTTGGCCAAATATATGATGCTCATTTTAATTTACTTCTGATTATTATTCAGTAAACTCTATTTATGCTTTTCTCAATATCTATTTATATTATTCTCAATTATGTTTCTGACTTTTATATAAACTCTTCAATATAACAGACTTGCGAATGGACAAAAGAATAAACGGAGGTAAGGAGACCTGTCGACCAGATTGGAGACCTTAATAAACGATTCATGTGCTTCACTTGAGGAAGCGGAAAGGATGCAAAAATGAAAAAGATTATCAATGGAAAAAAGTACGACACAGAGACTGCGGAGGAACTCGCCTATTGGGAAAATATGCCCAATGCACTGGATTTCAACCAGTACAGCGAGACGCTGTACCGCAAAAAAACGGGCGAATATTTCCTCCATGGTGAGGGCGGACCGATGACCAAGTATGCCCGCACCATCGACAGCAATTCATGGAGCGGCGGGGAGAGGATCATGCCACTGACCGTCGCTAAGGCGCAAGCCTGGGCGGAAGAACATCTCGATGGTGACAAGTACGAGAAGATCTTCGGCGTGGTCACGGATGACGATAGCCGCCAGCAAGTCTGCTTTAGCATTAGTGTCGCGACGCTGGAAACGATCAAGCTTCGTGCGGCAGCAGCTGGCATCACCGAGAGCACCTATATTGATCAGCTTGTACAATCGCAAGAAAATCCCTCAGAATAATGAGGGGTAGTCGTAAAACAGTTTTATAGTGTTTTGCAGGGACGGCATGACTTATGGGTCATGTCGTTTCCTGTTTCATCAGTTCATCTTATCTATAGGAGTATCCAAATTTTGTGTAAAGGTAAGAGCGCTCAACAATCACCCTCCCTATGAAAAGAGCCGGCGCATTAACTGCACCGGCTTTTGGGGTATTCAGTTTTCCAAGACAGAAAAGAAACGCGATTGTAATACTGAAAACGGGCAGAAAGCTGTAAACTTACAATCTTGGCATTTGTCATTTTGGGGGCCTAGATAGAAATGTTATCCATATCGGCGAAAACACATAGTATGGATCAAATGCTGTGATTCTGTAACTAAAAGAATCACAGGCAGTTTTCCATAAAACGGAACAAAAACTGTGATTTTTCAACTTTGAGATGAACATGTTTTAACCGGTGATCATAGATCAGATCACCTACAAAGTTGATTAACTTATAACTCTAGTATCTCTAGGATGCTGGTTGAATTAAACAGCTTCTCTTTTAACGAGTGTTAACAGAATACAATGCGAACGCATCATTATATTGCTTCGCAAATCTTTCCCTCAGGTCTGCTGGAGACAGTACTTCCGCATCCGCGCCGAACTTGAAAAAGTAGAAATAAATCTGCATGGGGGTACATGAGAACTCATACAGCCACGATCCATCCTCGTTTTGCTGCCTGCTGTCAAAGGAGGGACGCAAATGAGCCTGCCTGTCATACATACCGCTGCCGTGCGGAGTGAGTTTAATCTGTATCGTCTCCGACTCCTGAAGCAGGAACTGGACGCCGACCGTCTGGAGCCTTCTGTCGGCATCCTTTTTCCGGGACTCTGTCAGGTGCCCACTCTTGCCGGTCTTTTTGAATGCTTTGATATTGGATATCCTGTATGAGACCAGGCACTCCGTATCCGGTTCGGCACCAGCAAGCTTTGCGTATCCGACAAGATAATTGAAGTTATTTCCTGAATCCCTGCAGACGCAGAAAGGCCTGATCTCATATCTGTAATTGTTTTTTAGCGTAATGAGCATTGTTTTCTCCGTTCTGATACAATCATTGGCAAGGTCAATGAAGTCTCGGAACAGAATACTCTCCCGCTCGGCTAAGGGCTTGCGGGCGTATTCCTCAATCACGGCTTTGATAAATTTTCCGGCGGTGTGGTCATAGGCTTCCTTTGTGTCGCACCACTCGGAGGAGGCATGCCACTCTGAGACAAAGGCGAAGTTTTCCCTGTAGAGCTGAACCTTGAACGAACGTCCACGCGGATATGAGTTGGCAGTTCGGATCAGTTGTTTCCTATATGCGTCCCGAAGCGTTTGAATGATGGTTTCCTTTTCCGGGTTTTCCGGAATAGAGGCAAGCTCGTCCTTTAGTGAATCTACATACCTTCCACAGGCAAGGTCGATCGCGGCATCAGCAGTATCCCGGTACATTTCAAAAATGTGATTGATCGCCTTTGTAAAAGATGGCTTCCCCTGTAGCGCATATTTGTCAAGCTCTACCACGTCATAGGCAAGCTGGCTGAGATTCAGATGCTGGCGCGCTTCGTAGTATTCGTCGTAATTCTCCATAGCGTTCCCTTTTATAGATACATAATGTGTAACTAAAATATACCAATAAATGAGCATAAAGTCAATAATTATGTAACTAAAATAAAAGATAAATCGTTACTTTTATTCCACACATTCTGTGCTATACTTACCCCAGTAAGACATTCACGGCCAGACGATAGGCGGCCGGAGGGCCGCATGAGTAAGGAGGTAACGATGAAGCGTTCTCTGACGGAGGATAAAGTCCTCCGCAAGCTGGACATACCGGATTTCCGGCACATGACCAAGGACAAGGTGGTGAGCTTTGTTTCCATGCTCCCCCAAATGGATCCGGAGGTGGCGAAGCGCGCGCTGGAGCAGTTCCCGGCCTTTGCCGAGACGAGCCTTGCCATCGTCAATTGCCTCAGGGAAAACCTGGGGGACATCGTCGACAGCAACGCTGCAAACGCGGCCGAGTTTAACGCGCGGTGTCAGGAAGCGCTGAACGCGCTGGAAACGCTGCTGCTGCGGGATGATCTTTCGGACGCGGGACGCGAGCAGGCCATCAACGGCATCATGGGCGTACTTGAGCTCATGCGCGAGTTCGACCGCGAGAACAAGGCCTTTCTGAAAGGGCTGCTCCAGGATATTCTGGCTGTCTCTCTCATTATTGTCATCTGCCTGACGATCCCGCTGGGGCTCAAGCTGAACACCTCGGATGACGAGTGACGAGCCTTTCCCTCCCCGGCGTTTTGCGCGCTCTGTCTATGGACGATTGTCGAAAAACATGCTATAGTTTCCATAGTTCTTTCCCCGGCATCAGGAGCACAGACGCCGGGGAAAGCTGAGCGCAAGGGCGCAGAAAGTCAGGGAGTGAGGGCAAAAGGATGAAACAGGTTTTGTTCACCTGCATCGGCACAACAGATCCCGTGCGCGGGGAGCACGACGGCCCGATGCTGCATATTCTCCGGCATTACCGTCCGGAGAGCGTTTACCTCTTTCAGACGCCGGAGATGCGTCAACTTGACGCGAAGGATAAGCGTATCAAAAAGACGCGGGAATGGATGCGCGAGCACTGGGGCGGTTATCAGCCCGCCGTTCATTATTTCAAGCCGGATATACAGAACGCGCACGACCTCGACGTGCTGTATGAGCCTCTGCGGGATGCCATATCGCGGATCAGCCGGGACAATCCGGATGCCGAGATTCTGATCAACGTCACCTCGGGCACGCCACAGATGCAGATGATCTTGTCCCAGATGGCCATGGACATGCGTTA
>Ga0247611_10010695_pt1 | contig 10738 bp, 14 predicted proteins | sample 177DNAGHGhighgp2_FD_192422 | JGI IMG/M metagenome (GOLD analysis project Ga0247611, IMG submission 192422) | Sheep rumen microbial communities from Palmerston North, Manawatu-Wanganui, New Zealand - 1770 DNA GHGhigh gp2 | ecosystem: Host-associated > Mammals > Digestive system > Stomach > Rumen... | reverse complement strand
AACTATCTTGACGTTATTGCCAACAACGTAGCAAACGTTAACACTACAGGATACAAACAATCCCGTATTGAGTTCCAAGACTTGTTATCTCAAGCAGCAAGAACTCCGGGTGCTTTAATGAACCAAGGTACATATCAACCGGTTGGTATTGAAATCGGGCTTGGTGTTAAAACTGCTGCAACAACAAGAGTTTTTACACAAGGTGTTGCAATCTCGACAGGCAGAAACCTTGATATAGAAATAGAAGGAGATGGTTTTCTTCAGGTAATGAAAGAAGACGGTTCACTCGCTTATACAAGGGACGGCTGTTTACAAGTTGATTCACTGGGTCAGTTGTGTACAAATGACGGTCTTTTAATACAGCCGTCCGTTTCAATTCCTCGTGATGCTACGGAAATTACTATTACTCAAGATGGTAACATTTCCGTAACCCTTCCGGGACAAACTCAACAATCTACGGTTGGTTCACTGCAATTGGTTAAGTTCCAGAACCCTTCAGGTTTGTTGTCAATCGGGCACAACTTGTATCAGGAAACTCAAGCATCAGGTAACCCTGTTCAAGATACTCCCGGACAAAACGGTTTAGGTTTAATTCAACAAGGTATGCTTGAAGGTTCTAACGTACAAATTGTTGATGAGCTTGTAGGTCTGATTAAAGCGCAAAGAGCGTTTGAATCTAACTCAAGATTAATTACCGCATCAAGCAATATTCTCCAAGTTACAAATAATATGACTTAGAGATAAATATATTTCAGTGGGTTGAACAAATAAAAAAAGTGATTAAATGAGTAGGTGGCTAAATTGATTAATAAGCGGACAATAAAAAATATAGAACGGAAAATTAGTATAAAGATATTCTTTGTACTTATTCTTGCTCTTATGTTTTTTACGCCAAGCTCACAAGCTCAAATTGTTCCTGCAAGCAAAATCAAAGTAGACGTTGCAAGACTATTTGAAAATAATTATAAGAAAGTTATTGATGCAGATGTTCAGGTTAAAATTACAGCGACTCCTTTTGCAGATTTACAGCTTCCTGACGGAAAAATAACTTATAAAATTGCTAACGGTGGAGATAAAATTTTACCTCGTGACGTAAAAAGAGTTGATGTTTATGTTAACGGAGTTTACCACAGAACTTTGAACCTTCCTGCACAAACTTTCGTTTATAAAGAAGTATTGGTTGCAAGCGAACAAATAAACAGAGAACAAACTTTAACAAAAGATTGCACCGAAGTAAAAAAAGTTGATATTTCAATGAGAGCCGACTATGTTTTAGACGGTTCAATGCTGGAAAGAGAAATAACAACAAAAAAAATATTCCAAAAAGGAGAAATCATTGATAAACGTTTCGTAAAAATGAAACCTGATGTAGCAAGAAATGCGGATGTAAGAGTATTTTTTGTCTCAAACGGTTCAGTAATGATATCAATTGACGGGACAGCGATGTCAGACGGAATGTTAGGAGATTATATAAACGTAGAAAACAAGAACTATAAAAAAGTGTATAACGGAAAAATTATCGGAGAAAACAGAGTATTGGTAAACATATAGAAGTGGATTGATACTTCACTTCAGGCAGACTGTATAAGGGAATTACAATAACTGCCGCAACCCTTTCCACAAGGAGAGGGAAAAAATAAAAAAAGACTTGAGGAAGAAGTTATGAAAAAAATATTAGCATTTGTTTTAACAATTATGATGACAATAGGACTTGCACCTGTGAATGCGGCAACAGTCAGAATAATGGATATAGCACATATTCAGGGAGTTCGGGAAAACCAGCTTGTCGGATATGGTATCGTTGTAGGTCTTCCCGGAACAGGTGACAACTCTCGTTCTACTCAGATTACAAATAAAATGCTTTTAAGAAACTTGGGAACAGTTATTGAACAAGAAAACTACATTCAAAAAGGTGCATCAGCTGCAGTTATAGTAACCGCTAACGTTCCTCCATTTGCAAAAAACGGTGACAAAATTGATGTAACAGTTTCCGCAATTGCCGATTGTAAAAGTTTAGAAGGCGGTGTTCTTGTTCAAACAATTTTAAAAGCTCCTAACGGAGAAGCCGTTGCAGTTGCACAAGGACCTATTACCGTAGGCGGAATTGCAAAAAGTGCGGGCGGTTCTTCTATGAGAAATGCAATCACCACAACAGGCAGAATCCCCGGCGGCGCTATTGTTGAAAGAGATATTTACACAGAAATCGGAGACGAAAGCACTATTACGCTTTCTTTAGATAAATCAGACTATACTCTTGTATCAAGACTTGCTCAATCAATATCAAGGATAGCTCCGGCAAGAGCTATTGACGGAAGTTCGGTAAGAGTACAAATTCCTGCAAAATTCCAAAATGACAGAGTAACTTTTGTATCTATAATAGAAAATCTTGACGTAACACCAACAGCAGAAAAAGCTAAAGTTGTTGTAAACGAAAGGACCGGAACTGTTGTTATAGGTTCAGATGTAAAACTTCTTCCTGCAGCAGTTGCTCACGGTAATATTACCGTAACGGTTTCAGCTCATAATGCGGTTTCTCAACCGAATGAATTTTCAAACGGTGCAACAGTAGGATTTGAAAATGCAGACATTGATATCCAAAAAGCTCCCGGCAGATTAATCGAAATGAGTGCAAACAGCAATCTTAATGATTTAGTAAGAGCTTTAAACTCAATCGGTGTAGCACCTGTTGACTTAATATCAATCCTGCAGGCATTGAAAAAATCAGGAAGCTTACAAGCAGAACTTGTAATTATATAAAGGGAAAAAGAATGGCAATCTCACAAGCATCAGACATTACAACACCTACATTGGATTTAATCAAGCATGGTTTGAATCATGCAAGAACAGTCAATGCAGATCAAGAGTTGTATAACCAAATAAAAAATTCAGGTGACGAAAAAACACAATTGAAAAAAGTCGCAACAGAATTTGAGTCAATTTTTATAACCAAAATGCTTGAAACAATGGATAAAACAGTTGACAGAGAAGAAGACGGCTTGTTTGGGAATGACCACCAATACGAAGATACATTCAAGTCAATTGTATTTCAACAAATGGGTAGAGATTTAGCAAATAATCCGAGAACAACATTCGGATTTGCAGATCAAATATATAGACAAATGGAACATTTAGTACAATAAGTGCTAAGAGGTAAAAAGAATGGAAATAATAAGACCACAAGCAAATTCAGTACAACAATTCAGCGCAGTTAATGCATTTAGGAATAATAAAACTGTTAAGCCTGCAGAAGAAGTCCAAGAAAAACCGGAAGCTGCTAGCGGAACAAAAACAACATCTACGCCAACTCTTTTAGACAAAATTGATGTCGAAGATGTGAAAAAATATGCAGGTTACGTGGGTGAATTTAATATTTCCGATGATGATATTAAATACGGAATGTTATACGGCAGAAGCGTTATCGCAGAATGGCTATGCTAAATAAAAGTATCAAAATAATAAGAACTTGAGGAATAAGAGGTAGAGGATATGAAAATAAAAAACAAAATCAAAAGTTTTATAAAAGATAAGTTTAAAAAGAACTTATTACCTTATTGCCTTATTGCCTTACTATCATTTACAATAATGCCGGCAGCAGAGGTACAAGCAGAAAGTCTGTTTGTTCTGGGAGCACAACAGCATTATCAAGGTACTCCTCGTTCTTTATTTGGCGGCGTTCAAGCCCATCAGATAGGAGATTTAATCTCTATCAGAATGTCAGAAAGTGTTTCAGTTAACGACAATTTAACCTATTCTTCTAAGAAAGAATCAAAAACAACAGACTCATTTACATCATTTCTTAAAGAATGGCTTCATTTAGGAATACTTAAAGGCAGTGACGGATACGGCGGAACAAATGAAGTATCAAGCTCAGGACAAGGTCAGCGTGCTTTATCTATGGGTGACAGAATTGCTTGTCAGGTAGTTCAACAGCTGCCGAACGGAAATCTTGCCGTGCAAGGTAAAAAGACTCTTGTTAACGGAAATGAAAGAGTTGATTTTGTTGTAACAGGCGTAGTTGACCCTCGCTGGTTAAATGTTGACGGTGAAATTTATTCATACAACGTATCTAATCTGCAATTTGCTCTATCCGGCAGAGGTGCAGTATCAAGAAGCCAGAACGAAGGTATATTTAACAGATTCATTAAGTACCTGTTCTAGTGCAATAAACATAAAAGGAAAGAAAAATGGATAAATCTGATTTTCAAAACTTAATAGAAATTTTAGATAAAGAGCTAAAAGCATACACAGAATTAAAAGGACTTTTTGAAGAAAAAAGAGAAATCTTAAAAAAATCACGTTCTGATGATTTAGGAGTTCTTGACAATAAGATACTTGCACTAAATAATAAAATAGTTAAACTTAATAAACAAAGGGAATCTTAGCAGTTGAAATGACGGGGAAAAACTGCAACATGTCGGAGTTTATAGAATTTGCCGAACAAAATTCTCCTGATTTCGTTAAACAATTAGAAGAACGAAAGGTTAAGATTTGTAAACTTATTCCTGAGATAACGTTATTAAATAATCAAAATGTGGAATTATTGAAGCATGGCATTATAATTACTAACAAGATGTTGGAAACAATTATAGATGCGTTTGCTCCACAAGGAAGTTATTACAACGGAGCAGGAAAAACCGATACACATGATATAGACATGTGGACTATAAGCGAAGAAATCTAATGAGGTAAGATAAAATGAATTTACTATCATCATTAAACATAAGTGCCGGCGCATTATCGGTAAACGAAAAAGCTATTAGCGTTGTTTCACACAACGTTTCAAACATGAATACAGAAGGATATCACAAACAACGTGTTAACCTTCAGGCAAGAAATATTGCCGGTCAAATCGGTGATAACCCTGCAAACCAAGTTCGTGCTAACGGTGGTGTAAAAATCGCTAACGTAATGCGTTATAATGATGATTATTTGAATAACTACTATAGAGAACAACTTTCTCAAAAAAATATGCTTGAGCAGCAATTAGGAAACTTGGATGAGTTAGCCGGCATATTTGATGATTTGGAAGGAACAGGCATTGATTCCGCATTAAGCAAATTTTATGAAGCATTAAACAATCTTCAAGAATATCCTGCAAGTTCTACTGCAAGAACAAACTTTATTGAAACATCTAAATCCTTAACAGGAATACTGAACGAAAAAAGTGTTCAATTAAGTAAATTAACAGGAGAGGCTCTTGGTGACGGAAGCAGCGAAGATGCTCTTAAAAACTCAAAAATTTATACTCAATACAGAGAACTTAATAACTCTTTGGAAGAATTGGCTGCAGTAAATAAAGCCTTACAAACAACTCAAACAGGAACATTAACTGCAAACAATTTACTTGACCAAAGAGATCTAATATTACACGATATCGCTCAATTTGTAGATATAACGATTGACGAAAAACCAAACGGTTCTGTTTCTGTATACACAGGTGACCAAGCACTTGTCAAAGGTGCTGTAGTAACAGGAAAACTTGACATTGAAACAGCTAAATCATACTGCGAAAAACACGGTATTGTATATCCTGATGAATGGACAGGAGAAAATGCTGTTTTAAGCATAGTTGATTCTGATGGCGGTGTGATTGTAGAAAATGCAAACAGTATTATAACAGGCGGTGCTTTAGGCGGTTTAATACATTCTGCAACTGATTATGATGACGGTGTAACAAATGCAGGAACAGTTCAAGCAAGTTTAGATAAACTTGCAGGAACACTTGCTAAAATATTTAATGACTTTAACACCAGAGAAAATGCTTATTGCATAGATCCTGCAAATACAAACCATTTAAAAGCAACAAACAGCGATAATATTTTATTTGCTGCCTATGATGCTGACGGAAATGAAACAACTTCAAATATAACTGCCGCAAACATAAAAGTTTCGGATAATATTCTAAAAACAGACGGCATTTGGAATATTAGTTGTGCATATTTTGAAGACCCGAACAATTATGACGTAAATGCAGTAGGTAATGCACAAAACGTAGTAGCAATGCTGGGAACAAGAAATCAAAAACAAGATGAATTGAACGGTATGTCTGTAGAAGATTTCTATACTTCAATGCTCGGCAAAATTGCATCTGCAGGTGACAGTGCAAAATCTCTATATGATACTCAATGCGATGTGGTTGATTCACTTGAAAGTCAACTTGATTCATCATTCGGAGTTGATTTGAACGAAGAATTGGTTGACCTTGTGAAATACCAAACAGCTTATGCAGCAGCAGCAAAAGTATTCAATACGGTAAACTCTTGTCTTGATACTTTAATGACATTAGGAAGATAACAATAAATAACACCAGGAAGGTAACATTATGTATTCTAATCGTATCTCAACAGCAGCACGTTACAACTTATTAACGGCTGACATCCAAAAAAATGAAGCAAACTTTTTAAGACTGACTCAACAATTATCATCAGGTAAAAAGATTACAAACATTACTGATGACCCTATCGCTGCAGTTAATATTGTAAACACTAACCGCCAGCTTGGTCAGATAGAGACATTCAATCAGAATGCTCAACTTGCAATGGATGAACTTGATACTTTAGATGACTTAATGGAACTTGCAGGCGGATATTTAACTCAAGCATGGGATAAAGCAGTTCAAGCAAATAACGGTACTTATGGTAAATCTTCTTTAGAAGCTATTAAGGTTGAAATTGATGAAATTACCAAAACAATGGTTGACCTTGCAAATACAGAATTTAACAATAATTTCATATTCGGCGGAGCAAATACAAAATTAACTCCTTATGAATTTGATGAAGACGGAAATATAATCTACAACGGTACAAAACAAGATAATCCTGATTACAAAAGACAAACTGAAATAGCAGACGGTGTATTTGAAGTTATCAATACAACAGGAGACAAAATTTTCGGTTGGTATAACGGAGATGACGACTGCGCAGGTGTAATGGGAGCTCTAAAAAAATTAAGCAATTCTTTGCAAGAAGTAATTGATGCAAAAGATGCAAAGGACAGTGAAGCTGAAACTGCCGGTTACAAAAAGATGTTTGAAACTCTTGATATGTTCAGTAATGCTCACAATGAAATCGTAACAGAACAAACAAAATTCGGCGGAGTATACAACAGATTAGAAATGACAGGCTCTACACTTGAAACAAATACAGAAAATTTAACTTCTTATCTGTCTTCTTTGCAGGATATTGATATTGCAAGTGCTACATCACAATGGCTTCAAGCTCAATATGCTTATCAGGCAAGCCTTAAAGTAGCATCTTCATCAATGGGTATGAGCTTATTAAATTATCTATAATCTCATAAACTTTATAAATAAGAAAATTTTTTCAAGGATGTTTTAAAATATATACTTATTCGAATACTTATTGAATTACTAATTTTATAAAATATACTTACCATTTCAAGGACATTTATGTGTCCTTTTTTCTTTTTATAATGCAAAAAGTCTGTTTGAAGTTTTTCAATATCTGTATTAAATTCTGGTAATTTATCTCTCATTCTTGCAATCTGCTTGAATAGCATTTTTGGTTATTTATTTCTAAAACCTTATTATAAATTTTATACAACATTGAATTTTCTGTTAATCAATTGGTGTTTGTCGTTTAAAAAATCCATTTCCGACACAAATAAATTCAAAACTTTATCAAGATTCATCCCCGTTAAAATTGCAAAAATATCAGAACTTACATTAAATAAAGATATTCCGGTATTGTTTTTTATCTTTTCTATAAAATCTATAGTACAATCATTTACATAAGACATATCCAAAGCGATTCTTAATCCTTGAAGGTTCTCGATTTCCTCTTCCAGTCTTAATGATTCGTGTTCCGACAATTTCGGACTTAATGGGGTAATAATACAACATTTATCTGCTATTTTAATTTCCATATTTTTATTCTAATAGATTATCAAATTTATGATAATTATACATAATTATAAAAATACTCTAACTAAAGTTAGAGCAGAATAGAATTTATTTTATTCCGCTAAGCAACGGATCTTTTTTAATAATTCCGATGTATTTCTTTACCATAGATTTCGGCATAAACATTTTTACTGCACCGATAAACGATGTATCAATAATTTCATTTTGCCGTACCAAAACTTTTACCAACTTATTAACCCATTTATCAACAAATCGTTTTCCTCTTTTATAATGCTGTATATGAGAACTCAATGCTGCTTCAGACATTATTTCCGGTTGTCTTATTCCTTTATTGAGACAATGCTCTACTTCAATTTGATCGGCTATTAATCCGAAACCTGAGTATAAATCAGGGTTTTGATTTTTTATAAATAAAACATAAGCACCTTTCGGAGTATCTTTTAAATCAACATAACCAACAGGAATACATTTATCTTTTACCTGATAATGTATAAATTTACCAAATCCCTGAATATATTGAGTATTGGCGTACACTTGAATCGGTATATTTGTATTTAATCGTTTTGAATATATCATAATCTGTATAAAACCCGTAAAAATAAAATTTGCATAAAAAATAGCAGCTCATTAAAACGAGCTGCTATTTTTTGTATGAAAAATTAAATATTTGCTAATTTCTTATAATAATCATGAGCCTGTTCAAATTTGTATGCAAAGTTGAACAATTTTGCTTCTGCAAGCTGCGGCGCCATGATTTGTAAGCCTATTGGCATACCGTCTTTGTCAAAACCGGCAGGAACAGAAATTGCAGGAATTCCTGATAAATTTGCGCCGATTGTAGCAATATCAGTCAGATACATTGCAAGCGGATCTTCTGTTTTAGAACCTAAATCAAAAGCAGTGTTCGGACAAGTCGGTGCAATTAATACATCAACTTTATCAAATGCTTTTAAGAAGTCTTCGTGAACAACTCTTCTCATCTGAAGAGCTTTTTTATAATATGCATCATAATATCCTGAACTTAAAGCATAAGTTCCAAGCATTATACGGCGTTTAACTTCAGGTCCAAAGCCTTCCGCACGTGATTTGCAGTATAGTTCAAGTAAGTTTTTAGGATCACTTGTTCTGTGTCCATATCTTACACCATCAAAACGTGCAAGGTTTGAACTGCATTCTGCGGTTGCCAATATATAATAAATACCAATTGAATGCTTAATGTTTGGAAGTGATATCTCAACAACTTCAGCACCTTGAGCTTTATAAGTATCAATAGCATTTTGTATTGCCTTTGAAACATCTTCAGATAAGCCTTCTCCGATAAGCTCTTTTACAACACCTACTTTTAAACCTTTAATGTCATTATTCAAAGACGTTCTATAATTCTCAACAGGAAGGTTCAAAGATGTAGAATCGTGATAGTCATATCCGGAAATTACTTCTAATAAAGCAGCAGCATCTTCAACCGTTCTTGCAAATGGCCCTATTTGGTCAAGAGAAGACGCAAATGCAATTAAACCATATCTTGATACTTTACCGTATGTCGGTTTCATACCTACAATGCCGCAGAAACTTGCAGGAAGACGAATACTTCCGCCTGTATCTGACCCAAGAGCTAATGTTGCTTCGCATGATGCTACAGAAGCTGCAGAACCGCCTGAAGAACCTCCCGGAACCTTATTCAAGTTCCAAGGATTATGAACCTTCTTAAATGCGGAATTTTCATTTGAAGAACCCATAGCAAACTCATCTAAATTTGCTTTTCCGACAATCGGAATCAAATTATTTAATAATTTTTCCGTAACCGTTGCATTATAAGGTGAAACAAAATTTTCTAAAATTTTACTTGATGCGGTTGTTTTTGAACCGATTAAGTTCATATTATCTTTCAAAGCTAAAGGAACACCTGCCAATAAAGGAAGCTTTTCTCCTTTTTGGATTTTTTCATCGGCTTTTTTTGCAGTTTCTTTTGCAATTTCCTCTGTCAGGGAATTAAATGCACCTAACTTATCATCAATAGATTTGATTCTGTCAATAGAAGCATTCGTAAGCTCAATAGCTGAAACTTCTTTATTTTCAATGGCTTTAAACTGTTCCATTGCACTTTTCTTTAATAGTTCTAACATATTTTCTCCTTAGGAAATATATAATTCTTTTAATATCCTTAAAATAATTATATCAAAAACAATCTCAAATATATCAGTATTGAAAATAATCATTTCTAAATCTTTTCCCAATATTTTGTGTAAATTTTTGTAAAAACTGATATATTATTACGCAATTCTAATTATTTTCAGGTTTTAATAATTTGGTAGGAGTTATAATATGTCGATTACAACCACAATTGTTAAACCTCTTGAAAACGGCTACGTCCAAGTGGACTCCGTTAAAAAGAACGGTTATAAAAGACATTTCAAAGTGCCAAATAATTCTGCAAGAAGTTTTTCGCAGAATTTAATAAAGCAAGATAAATCTTATAACATATACTCTAATATTATCTTTTGGTCGTCAATCATTCTTGGAGTAGGCGGTGCTGCATTTTTTACAAAAAATTTAAACAGCAATTGGCAGAAATTTTTTATCCAAACCGCCTCAGCGATAGGTTTCACTTCTCTAACTTCATACGGAGTTAATACTTACGCCGCATTAAAAGAAAATGAACTTCTCCAACAGCACCAAGCAAAAGAAATTTACTATAAAGCATAATAGTTAATTATACATTTTTTATCTTATTTTTTGAAAGCTTATCTACAAAAGCAATTGACAACTCTCCAATTTTCAAAATAAATTTATTTAATCTGGAATGATTCCTGAGCAGCGGATTCATTTTATCCATTGCTTTAAAAATAATTTTATTCG
>Ga0247611_10010694_pt1 | contig 10738 bp, 7 predicted proteins | sample 177DNAGHGhighgp2_FD_192422 | JGI IMG/M metagenome (GOLD analysis project Ga0247611, IMG submission 192422) | Sheep rumen microbial communities from Palmerston North, Manawatu-Wanganui, New Zealand - 1770 DNA GHGhigh gp2 | ecosystem: Host-associated > Mammals > Digestive system > Stomach > Rumen ... | reverse complement strand
CTTGACAAGACTGCACACCCGACTCTGAATAATGCTCTATATCCGTTACGCCGGCAGCCGGCTCGGACCCGGCTGCCTCACGGCACACGAAAAGCACCGCTTAATGCTGCTCGGTTCCCCGCCTGACATGGTTCACGGGTTCCCGTTGCGCGAGACCGGATCGTCAACGCTGCTTACCGGGGTCAGACGACACAGAACATATCCTCGATCGGGAATTCATCCCTGCTGTAGCGGATTGCAGGTTACAGGGCACCGCTGGCTCCCCGACTAGTGCAGCCTTGTCAAAAGCCACGACGATACTATACTACAAGTCCCTGGAAATTTCAATAAAATTTTTCTTTACTTTTTGAAAATGTGTGTTATAATACAAAAGCTGTCAGCGATAACAGGAATTCAATATGGGCTCGTAGCTCAGCTGGGAGAGCGCACGGTTCGCATCCGTGAGGTTCGAGGGTTCGATCCCCTTCGAGTCCACCAAAACAAAAGTCACCATTCGGTGGCTTTTTTGTTTTGCTCGAAGGAGATCGAATCATGATCTGACACGCGGCAAAATGCTTACCGTTTTCTCATCCTGAGGAACGAAGTGAAGAAGGATCTTTCTTTTGATGTTTTTGCAAGCTTTCAGAAAAAGATCCTTCGTTTACGCTCAGGATGACATTCACTATCATAATGGCATTGATACACACCTAGATGAATTCCTGTATTGCCAATGCCGATGCACGCGGCTCCCCTTCGAGCCCGCCGCATTCACCGCGTTTCAGTGTCGGCTGCATTGACAAAACAAATTTCATCTGTTAAAATTCACACAAACGGGATAACGAGAAATAAGAAGAGTGTTTGAAAATTGGAAAGGAGTTGTATTCCTATTAAAAGATTTATCGCTGCTGTTATTGTCTCCGTTCTGTTTTGCATGATGTGTTTTGCTGCATACGCGGAGAATACATCACCGGAAATTCTGGCCGTCTATTCCTGCCCGAATACGCAGATCATAACCGAAGCTGACCAGTCTAAAAAACTGTCGGACACAATAATCTTGCTTTTTAAGGATTACACTTATGTCCAATATGTGAATCATGAAAATCGGTATGAGCTGTACTCTACAGGAAATTTTGAACTGAATTTCGATTGGGAGAATCCGGGCTGGCAGGACCTGACGCCGCATGTTTTGACGGTGCATGCTCAGAATATTCATGCAGAGGATCATCAGCTGAAGCCCGTCGATTTTACCTTTGATATCAATTTGGATCGTGTGATGGACTATTGCCTGTATCCGAACGACGTCCGGTCAGACTTGAACCTTGTTGCCGCTTTTATGCAGGTGGACAAGCAAAAGCTGGTAAAAGCGGATGGAAGTGAGCAGTACCTTCCGACGCTCTGGTTCTATTATGATAACGGGACATTCCAGCAGTATGCCGTTATCGACGGGCAGAAGGACGTGCTGTTCAGTTCCGGAGAGTATTCCGTTGCCAAAGATGCGTCCACGTCTAAATATTTACTGACGCTTCACAGGACGCAGAAATACCGGGATGAGATCGGATTGGCCGATTACGACTCTACACATGAGTATATCCTTGGTGAATTAGGTTTTATCCGGGTTTATCCGGCCGGTGACGCTGAGGCTGCCTGGCCCGGTGCGATCGGTTAAATTTCAGCCTGTGGCTCAAGGGCGAGCCCCTGCGGATCACGCTTCTGCTTTTTTCAAAATACTTCTGACGGGAAAGCGTACGGTTTGCATCCGTGAGCTACGAGAGTTTGATTTCTCTCGAATCCACCGCCTGAACAGTCATCCGCAAGGGTGACTGTTTTTTGATGGTCTGACGCTCAGCTATGATCATTTTCCGGATTAAAGGCGACAATGCACCACCTTAGAAAAAAGTGGTGCATTGTATCAAGCGGCTGTTATTTGCTGATCAGAAATACCGATCGAACCCATGCGTCATTTCGGCGTTTCTTTTTTTATGCTCCGGATCCTGCGGCTGAAGGCGTTTTGTGCTGTTAATTATCGCCTGCCGCCTGTTCTTCCCTGATTCCGTGCTTCTCGGCATATCCCGTGAGGATCAGTGTCAGAGCGCCGTCGCCGGTGACGTTGCAGGCGGTGCCGAAGCTGTCCTGCAGGGCGAAGATCGCCAGCATCAGCGCCGTCCCGTCGCTGTCAAAGCCGAGCACGCCGGTGATGAGGCCCAGGGAGGCCATGACCGTACCGCCCGGCACACCGGGGGCACCAATGGCAAAGATGCCCAAGAGCAGGCAGAAGAAGATCATGCTGCTCAGGGAGGGCAGCTTGCCGTACAGCACCTTGGAGATGGTCATGACAAAGAAAACCTCGGTCAGCACCGAGCCGCACAGATGAATATTGGCAAAGAGCGGGATGCCGAAGTCCACAAGGTCACGGCGCAGGTTTTTGCTCTTTCTCGCGCATTCGAGCGCAACGCCCAGCGTGGCGGCAGAAGACATGGTGCCGACAGCGGTCAGATACGCAGGGCCGTAGTGGCTGAGCACCTCAAGGCCGGAGCGGCCGGAGTAGACGGTTGCGCTGCCGTAGAGGACGGCAAGCCAGATATAGTGGCCCACCATGACGATCAGGATCACGGCCAGGAAGATCGGCAGCTGACGGGTGATGCTGCCCTCCCAGGCAAGGCCGCAGAAGGTCGTCGCAATAAAGAACGGGAGAATCGGGATGAGGATCTTCTTGACGATCTCCAGCACGATGTCCTGGAACTCCTGCAGGATGTTGAAAATCACGCGCGAGTGTGTCCATACGACGGCCAGACCTGTCAGCATGGAGAAGACCAGCGCGGACATGACGGGCATGATCTGCGGGATATCGAGCTGGAAAGCCACAGCGGGCAGCTCACGCAGGCCCTCGGGATCGGTGATGATATTCAGATGCGGAATGATGCCATAGCCCGCGCCCATGGACATGAAAGCTGCCAGAATGCTGGAGGCATAAGCCAGAATGACAGCCACGCTCAGCATACGCGTGGCGCTGCCGCCGAGCTTTGTGATCGAGGGCGCGATGAAGCCGATGATGATCAGCGGTACGCAGAACATAATGATCTGACCCATAATGTACTTGGCTGTAACAACGACGACCATGACACCGCGCGGCAGGACAAGCCCCGCCAGGATGCCGATCACGATCGCCAGCAGCAGCCGTGCCGGGAGACTCTTGAAAAATTTCATTTCATTTGCTCCTCTCTGTTTTGTCAGGCGGCGTTATAGAAGATGCTCCCGTTGTCCACGGTAAAGTTGACAAAATCGGTCATATAATAACCGCCGTAAATGTCGTTGATGCAGAAGCCGTAATAATACTCACCGTCGGGGAGCATCTGAAAGCTGAGTACGTCACCGCTTCCCCAGTCGTAAGCTTCGCCGCGATAGAGATACTGCTCATTCGTTCTGTTGGAGAACGCGTCGTAGAGCGGAACGATCCTGTCGCCGTGCTTTAAGGATTCGCCGGGACGGCCCGCAACGCCGTTTTCATCAACGCCGTCCCAGACGCCCATGATTTCCACCCGGCCTGTCGCGTAATCCCAGGAGAAGCGGAGATTCTTCCTGGCACCGTTGATTTCAACGGGGCTGGTAAAGAGATCATAGCCGTCGCACTGGTCGATCAGATAGACGCAAAGGAACTGTCCGTCAGGCAGCGAGAACCAGTAGCCGTCAAAATTATCCTCCACAAGGCCCGTCTGCCAATCCACCTGAACGTCGCTGGTGTAGCCGAGGCAGATGCTGTCGTCCTCCTGCGGCTCTTCAAGGTACACCACGGCCTGCACGGAGGCGGTATTGTTGAGCCCCTCCTCAGAGAGGATAAAGCCGTATACGCCGTTTGCGTCCAGCGCGGGCGGGTCGTAAAAGCTGATCGCGCTGCTCTGCCCCTGGGGGACGTTGTCCGCGTTCCATTCGGTTCCGCTCTGGTAATTGTTCCAGCTGCCGCCGTTTGCATAGCCGAAGGCGACCTTGTCCACCAGTGCGAGGTAATGGGTGCTGATGCAGACATCGCGGAAGATCTTGAGCTCCTCCGAGCCCTGCACGGACAGCGGGTAATAGGTCGAAAGGCCGCTTGCCTGCCTGTGGTCCGTGCCGTTGACGGCGTAGACGATCGCGGCGTTCAGGGCGTCGCGGGCCTCCTTTGCGTGCTCGGACACCGACGCGCCGGCATCGATCAGGCCGCCGAGATCGATCATGTTGGTATAGCCCTCGCTGTGGTTGTTGCCGCCGTAGTTGTCCGACGCCGCGATGGAGCGGGCGACGGGCGCGTAATCCGCCGCGGAATCCGTTGATTCGTACAGGTTCTTGGCATAGGTGTCAAAGGCCTCGCGCAGAGCCGGGATCCTGCCGAGGTCTGTGACCGAGAGCGTGGCCCCTTCTTCACACTCGTTTACGATGCAGTTGTCGTAATAGCCGTCGCAGATCGCGGCGCAGACATCTGCGGGATCGGCCCCGGGCTTGGCGGAAAGGAAGTGCCCGATCGCGGCGTAATCCCAGCCGCTGCCGGGTTCGATCTCCTGGGAGGCGACCATGTAGCGCGCATAGGGCGCGAGGATCGCGGCGGTCTCCACGGTGGACATGAGGCAGGCGTCAAAACCGATGAACGCAAGGCCGTTCGGCAGCAGGTCGGAGACACCGCCGAGCGCATTGCCGATATCCCGCAGGGAGAGACTGTCGGAGTCGTAAAGCTCATCAAAGCAGACGCCGTTGATGCTGCCGCTGCCGTGGTCCCAGAGGACCAGGGCAAAGTGGTCCGAGGGATAGGCCGCAATGCCCCAGCGCAGGAAATCGCGCAGGGTGTTGCTCTCGGCCATGGAGGCGAGAGGCTGCCTGTCCACGATCATACTGCGGCCCTCCGTAATGAGGAAGCGGTCCAGCTCAAGCGGAGAAGCGCCGTTATTCCAGGCCGACGCGCCGCCCGTCTCCACAAGGAATCGGATGTTGGGAGAGGTATAGGCGCTGATCATCTCCTGCATGTTCTGGGTTGCAAGGGCGCTCTCGCTTTCGAGATCGGAACCGCAGATGTACACCAGGATCGTCCAGCTGTCCTCGGCAAAGGCTGAGGCGCAGAGACTCAAACACAAAAGGAGTGCAAGCAGCACGGCTACAATTCTTTTCAACAAAGTATCCTCCTTATCATACGTGCGGATCGCCCGTCAGCACAGAAGCCCGATCACGATGCCGCTGAGTGCGGAGAGAACGTAGCTGATGGCAACGACGGTGAGGTTTTCACGCATATTGCGGTTGGTGCGAAACAGGACCAGCATGCCGATGCCGGCGTTGGCAAGCAGCCCCGCAAACAGGCCGCCGAGGCCGATGATGCCGGAGATATAGGCCTTCGTCAGGATGACCGAGACGGAGCAGTTCGGGATGAGCCCAACCAGCGCAAGCAGCAGCGCGCCGACGACAGGCCTTGCGAACACCGTGCCGCGCAGGCGGTCGGGCTCCACGTTTGCGAGGATCAGGTTCAGCACGAAGGTCACGGCGATCAGCATGCCCGCAATCTTGGCCGTATGTACCAGCGCCGCGTGCAGGGCACTCCCCTCTTCCTCCTCGCATTCGCAGTGCTCGCGCTCACAGAAGGAGTGGATATCCTTGCGGGAAAAGAGGCCCTTGAACAGAAAATCCGACAGGTAGCCGAGGACGATGCCGAGACCCGCCTTTGCAGCCACGATACGAAGGATGCTCCCCATGCCGATCTGGCCTGCGGAGGAGAGCATGATGGGCAGCATTTCGTCAGAGGTCGCGAAGAACACCGCGAGCATGGTGCCCACGGTGATGGCGCCGGTCGAAAACAGCGTTACCGCGGCGCCGGAGATGCCGCACTGGGGAACAACGCCGAGCAGGCCCCCGATCAAAGGCCCGGCCTTGCGGGAATAAGCGTGCAGGATGCCTTCATCCAGACGCTTGCTGCGCTCGAGCAGCTCCATCAGATAATAGGCCGCAAACAGGATCGGAATGCTGAGAGCGCCGTCCTTCAGGGCATCGAGCGCGCAGTCGAGAATCATATCAAGCAAAAGGTTTTTTCTCCTGTCTTCTAAATAATATAGTAGCTGTTATCTTAACTGTTTATCGGGCGGTTTGTCAAGCATTATTCTTTGTGATATAATCGGCAAAAAAGCGGAGGTAGTGTGTATGAAAATCTGTGTGTTCGGCGCTTCGTCCGACAGGATCGAGCCTGCGTATTTTGACGCGGCTTATGAGCTCGGCGCGCTGCTTGCGCGCGAAGGACACCGGCTCGTCTTCGGCGGCGGGGCCGGGGGGCTGATGGGCGCCTGCGCCCGCGGCGTCCTCAGCGCGGGCGGCCGGCCCATCGGCATTGCGCCGCGCTTTTTCGACGAGCCCGGCATCCTCATGACGGAGGAATGCGACTTCTTTTTTACCGAAACGATGTCCGAGCGCAAGGCGTGCATGGAGGCGGAGGCCGACGCTTTCATCGCCCTGCCCGGCGGGATCGGCACCTATGAGGAGTTTTTCGAGGTGCTGACCTTAAAGCAGCTCGGGCGGCACCGCAAGCCCATGGCACTGCTCAATACGCTGGGCTATTTCGACGCCTTTGACGCTTTGCTCCGGCAGACGGCGGAATGGGGCTTTATGTCCGACAGCGTGCTGGAGCTCTACGCCCTGTGCCGCACCCCGGCGGAGGCGCTCGGGCATATGACAGCGCCTGCGGCCACGGAGAGCGCCGCCTCTCCCCTCTCCCAATACAGCCGGTGACCGCTTTCCGGATGGCTTTTCCTGTGAATGTACGGTTTTTTATGATCCCGCTATTGAAATAACGCTGATTTTTTGTTAATATTAGTTATTAATAAAAAATGAAAAGCTGATATGGTTATGAAAAACAAGGACTGGAGCATAAACTTTACCAGGCCTGCCGCGGCGCGTGCGCTGACTGAGGCAGGCTTCACACCGCTTTTGAGCCAGGTGCTCGCCCTGCGCGGAGTCGAAAACGCCGTCCAGGCAAAAAAGCTGCTGTACGGCGGCAGGGAGACCCTGCACGATCCCATGCTGATGCTCGGGATGGACGGGGCACGCTCGCGGGTGATGCGCGCAATCGAGAAGCGCGAGACGGTCGCCGTCTTCGGGGACTACGACGTGGACGGCATCACCTCCACCTGCATGCTGACCGACTGGCTGCGTGGCAAGGGACTGACCTGCTATTACTATATCCCCGACCGCAACGAGGAGGGCTACGGTCTCAACCGCGGCGCGCTCGATACGCTCAAGGCCAGGGGCGTGACACTCGTCATCACGGTCGACTGCGGCATCACCGCCGTGGAGGAGGCTGCCTACGCGCGTGAAATCGGCGTGGACATGGTCATCACTGACCACCACGAGTGCCGCAGCGATGCCCTCCCCGACGCCGCGGCTCTCATCGACTGCAAGCGTGACGGGGATACCTACCCGAACAAAAACCTTGCGGGGGTGGGTGTGGCGCTCAAGCTTGTGTGCGCCTGCGAGGGCGGCAGTGACTTGGCCCTTGCCCGCTATGCCGACCTTGTCGCCATCGGCACCATCGCGGATGTCATGCCGCTGACGGATGAAAACCGCTATCTGGTGCGGCTCGGGCTTGAGCAGATCGTGCGCTGCCCCCGGCCCGGCATCGCCGCCATGCTGCGCGAATCCTCCATCGACCCCGCGCGGCTGACCGCCTCCACCATCGGCTTCAGCCTGGCCCCGCGCCTCAATGCGGCGGGACGTCTCGGCAGGGCGTCGATCGCGGCAAAGCTCATCCTCTCGCGGGATGAAGCTACCGCTGTTTCCCTCGCGCGGGAGCTATGCGAACTCAACCGCAAGCGTCAGAGCATCGAAAACGAGATCTGGAAGGAGGCCAACGCCCAGCTCCGGGGCATCACGCCGGACGGGCCCATCGTCCTTGCCAGCGAGAGCTGGAACCAGGGCGTGATCGGCATTGCGGCTTCCCGCCTTGCCGAGCAGTATTCCCTGCCCGCCATCATCGTCTGCTTAAACGGCGACGTGGGCAAGGGCTCCTGCCGCAGCTACGGAGGCTTCAATCTCTTCGAGGCTCTCTCCGCCTGCGCCGACGAGCTGATCGGCTTCGGCGGGCACGCGCTTGCAGCCGGCCTCAACGTGCGGCGGGAAAAGCTGGACGATTTTCGAAAGGCCCTGCGCGCATACTACATAGAAAACAAGCCCGAACCGAAGCCGGAGGTACAGTGCGATCTGCTCATCACGGATCCCGCGCTCCTGTCGCTTGACAATGTGCGCTCCCTCGATCTTCTGGAGCCCTACGGCAACGCAAACCCGAAGCCTGTGATGTGCATCAGCGCCGTGCGGCTTGAGGCCATGAGCGAGGTCGGCGGGGGCAAGCATACGCGCCTTCGCATCCGCATGGGTTCGGTGCCTTTCGAGTGCATCTTCTTCTCCCACAGCGCCGCCGACACCGGTGTGCGCGAGGGGGATCTGATCGACCTGGCCTTCACGCCGCAGATCAACGAATACCGCGGCAATGTCTCCGTTCAGCTGGTCGCCTCCGCGGTGCGGCCCCACGATCCCGGCGCGCTGTGCGATCTGATCCTGCGCGGTGAGCCCGGCTTTGAATGGGCCGCGGCAGGTTTTTGTCCCGAGCGGCCGGACTTTGTGAAAATCTGGCGCGGCATGAGTCGGGACTACCGCGTGGGAGAGTCGACGGCCGCCGTGCTCAGGCAATGCCCGCAGGACATGGAGCCGGAGCGCTTTTGCCTGTGCCTGATGGCCTTTCGTGAGGTCGGCCTTCTCGAAGGACCGGGCGGTACGATCTACGCCGCTGCCCAGCGGCAGATCACCGGCAAGGCGGATCTGGAGGCCACACAACTGATCCGCAGTCTTCGCAGTTATCAGTGAGGAGAACGCCATGGATACCCAGGAACACAAAAACAATATACAGGACCCCGACGTACTGTTTGAGGCGCTTGTCAAAAAAATCAATGAGAATACCCACAACATGGACCTCGGCCGCATCCGCGCCGCCTATGACATGGCGCGCATGGCCCACTCCGGGCAGAAGCGCCGGGACGGCTCGCCCTATGTGACGCACTGCATCGCCGCCGCCGACATCAGCGTGGACATCGGCCTGGACGAGGACTCCATCATTGCGGCACTGCTGCATGACGTGATCGAGGACACCTCCCTCACCCATGAGGATATCGCCCGTCAGTTCGGTTCGGTCGTCGCGGACATCGTGGAGGGCGTCACGAAGCTGACGCGCGTGCAGTACACCAGCAAAGAGGACGAGCAGGCGGAGAACCTGCGCAAGATGCTCCTGGCTATGGCCAAGGATATCCGCGTCATCCTCATCAAGATCGCCGACCGCCTCCACAACATGCGCACCATGGCCTGGCAGAGCCCGGAGAAGCAGAAATCCAAGTCCCTCGAGACCATGGAAATCTACGCCCCCATCGCCCACCGCCTCGGCATGCAGCGGGCCAAGTGGGAGCTGGAGGACCTGTCGCTGCAGTACCTCGACCCCGAGGGCTACAGGCAGATCACCGAGTATCTGACCGAGCGCATGCCCGAGCTCGAACGCTTCATGGACAGCATGCAGACGCGCATCCAGACGCGCCTCGAGGCCGAGGGCGTACAGTCCACCATCTACTGCCGCATCAAGCATGTCTACTCCATTTACCGCAAGATGTACGCGCAGAAACTGGATATGGACGGCATTTACGACATCTGCGCCTTCCGCGTCATTGTCGACTCCATCCCCGACTGCTACAATGTGCTGGGCATCATCCACGACATGTTCAAACCCGTGCCCGGCCGCTTCAAGGACTATATCTCCACCCCCAAGCCCAACATGTACCAGAGCGTGCACACCACGGTCATCGGCTCCGAGGGCATCCCCTTCGAGGTGCAGATCCGCACCTGGGAAATGCACTACACCGCCGAGTACGGCGTCGCGGCACACTGGAAATACAAGATGGGCGCGAGCGCCAATACGGCCCTGCGCGCGGGCGACGAGAACACCTTCGCCTGGATCAGAAGGCTTTTGGAGAGCCAGCAGGAATCCGATGCCTCCGACTTTTTCCACAACCTCAAGGTGGACATGTTCGCCGACGAGGTCTTTGTCTTCTCCCCCAGGGGCGACGTTATCAACCTCCCCGCCGGGGCGACGCCCATCGACTTTGCCTACTTCATCCACTCCGACATCGGCAACCACATGGTAGGCGCGAAGGTCAACGGCCGTATCGTCACCTACGACTATGTGCTGCAAAACGGCGACATTGTGGAGATTCGCACCTCCAAAAGTGCGCCCGGCCCCAGCCGCGACTGGCTCAGCACCGCCAAGAGCAACTCCGCCCGCACCAAGATCAAGCAGTGGTTCAAGAAGGAGCGGCGCGAGGAGAACATCATCCGCGGCCGCGCCATGCTGGAGGATGAGCTGAGGCACAACGGGCTGACACTCGACGATGTGAGCGACGATGCCATAGCGGGCCCCATCCTCAAGCGCTTCTCCTTTACCTGCATGGACGACATGTACGCCGCCGTCGGCTACGGGGGACTGACGGCCACAAGGGCGGCAAATCGCCTGCGCGACGCGCTCAAGAGCCAGGAGCCCAAGGGCAAGACCGCTCTGGACAAGGTGTCCGAGGCTGCCGAGCGCCGCGAGACCCACGCCCCCAAGAAGGAGGGCAAGGCCGTCCACGGCATTCTGGTGGAGGGGCTTTCCAACTGCCTGGTCAAGTTCTCCCGCTGCTGCACCCCCGTGCCCGGCGACGACATCATGGGCTTCATCACCCGCGGCCAG
>Ga0247611_10010693_pt1 | contig 10739 bp, 11 predicted proteins | sample 177DNAGHGhighgp2_FD_192422 | JGI IMG/M metagenome (GOLD analysis project Ga0247611, IMG submission 192422) | Sheep rumen microbial communities from Palmerston North, Manawatu-Wanganui, New Zealand - 1770 DNA GHGhigh gp2 | ecosystem: Host-associated > Mammals > Digestive system > Stomach > Rumen... | reverse complement strand
CACAGATAAGAGATAAAGTTTAATTTGTTATCTTAAATTAGTTAACATATTTTGCCATATAAGCAAAAGCTTTGTTGGCTTCAGCCATTCTATGAGCCTCTTCCTTCTTCTTTACAGCAGCTCCTTGATTTCCGTAAGCAGCAATCAATTCTTCAGCTAATTTCTGAGACATTGGTTTACCAGCCTTTGATCTAGCAGCATCAAGAATCCATTTTGTAGCAAAGAAAAATCTTTTTGCAGGTTTTACTTCTACAGGAACTTGGTATACAGCTCAACCAATTCTCTTTGATTTAATCATAATATTTGGAGAAGCATTCTCGATAGCAGCCTGAACTACTACAGCAGGATTCATATGTCCAGCTTTTTTAATTTCTTTGAGAGCATCTGCATAAATTCTTCTAGCAACGCTTTTCTTTCCGTTCTTCATCAAATGGTTAATGAATTTCTCTTCATTTGATTTCTGAATAACAGCACTTGTTGGTTTACTCATGTGTACAACACAATAACACTAAATAAATATATTCTTATAATCTCACAAATTTAATCCTACTTCTTAGGTCTCTTTGCTCCGTAAAGAGAACGAGACTTTTTACGATCTGCTACAGGATTAGCATCATATTTTCATCTAACGATATGATATTTTACTCATGGAAGATCCTTAACACGTCATCCACGAACTAGCACTACTGAGTGCTCCTGTAATGAGTGAGATTCTCCAGGAATATAAGCCAAAACTTCTGATCAGTTAGACAATCTAACTTTAGCAAATTTTCTCTGAGCAGAATTAGGTTTTTTAGGTCCCATTACGGAAACTTTTAAACATACTCATCTTTTGAATGGAGCTGGTCTTTCAACCTTTTTGTCTCCCTTTAATTTGTTTAATCCATACTGAAGCACTGGAGCCTTTGACTTGCTCTTTTTCTTGCTTCTACCTTGTTTAATTAATTGATTAATAGTTGGCATTCCGTAATTTAATGGAAATAAGTAAATTTTTCTCTGAAAAAATATCACAGTGAAAATATATATAATAAATTCCTCAACAAAATCAAGTCAAAATTTTGATAATTTATGTCGATTTCGAATTTGGTCAGTTTTTACGCCGAAATTTAATATAAAAAATCTTGAAAAAATAAATAAAAAGCTGTCTTATAGTTCACAGTTGTGAATGAATATTTGGTAAAAATTAATAATTCTGTCTATTCCTGTCATTCTGAGTGTTAGTAAAAATCTTAAGTGTATTATTATTTGTAAAATTTTCGTATAATAGTATAAATTAGCTACGTTTACCATTCTTTTCAACTACCATGAAAATTTTCTCAGTTAGAAAAGCTATGCCAGATGATGCTTATGGAATCAATTATGTTAATGCCCATACACGATACACCACTTACAAATGACTAATGCCTGATGATTTTTTGGAAATAAGAGTAAATTCCATAGATGAAAGGACTGAAAAAACACGTAAACTGATAGAAGATGGTGGAAAATATTTAGTTGTAGAAAATACACAGACTAAGGAAATAGTCTGAATGATGATTTATTGACCATCTAGGAATGAAGATTATCCTAGTTCATGAGAGATTAACGCGATATATATTCTACCAGAATATCAAAAATTATGACTTGGTAAAAAATTATTTTTAGCATGAATTGATGAACTAACTAAACTATGATACAAAGATATGATAATAAACGTTTTAAGGTGAAATAATGCAATAAATTTTTACAAAAAACATGGAGGAAAGGTTATTTGAGAGAGATTTGATAATATTGGTAAAATAACAATACATGAAGATATTATGTATTTTGAAAATATAAAATCTATTCGTTAAAAATTTAAGATTTTTTCATTAATTTCTTAGATCGTCTGGTTAACCTTTTAGAAAATTTCTTTAAAAGATACTTTACTAAGTAAAATAAAGCAATACCTATAATCACAAACAAAACAAGTTCACTCCATCATTCTTGAATTAATTTTAATTTAGCCAGACTTATTCATCATAAATATCACAATGAAATGTAAACCGCTTTTACAATACATGATATCAATATAGAAAAGAATAGAAATTTTCAGAAATGATACTTCTTCATTCAAACAGAAAACAATGAAGGAGTAGATAGATATGGAGTTATCTTAACTATTAAAAAGAAAAAAAATGGATATTTTACCAATAAATTGTCCAGAAATTCTTTCTCTGTTACGTAATCTTTCAATTTTTTAATAAATTTGAACCTATTAATGTATTTCCATTTATAAAAAAATCTTCAACAAAAATAAATAAAAATATCTCAAATAATATCTCATAGAACAGCCAATACAGCAAGTAAAAAAAGGTTAATTTTACCCTGTGAAGCATACTCTCCACAAACAAAAGCCGTTATTGGTCATTCAATAGTTAAAGCTATGAACAAGAAAAAATAAATATTATTTTTTATAAACCCCATTACGAATATAACATCTAAATTATTTTAACTTTTCATATGATTTAATATTCTTAAATCATAAATTCGCCGATATTTTTACGTACTCAAAAAAACCTTTGTAACGAAAAATATGTGTATACATTTTTATCTCTTTTACTAGTCATTTAATACCTCAATATTTTTCTCTTTTAAATGTATTTTCAGCAGAAAATGGAAATCGGACTCCATTTTTTTTATTTTTGTATATATAAGTGTTTATAGCCATTTCCATTTGATACCCATCCATCTTTCAATTAAATATTTTTTTGGCATCTTCTATTTTTAGCATTCTCTGTCATGATAGTATAAGATCTATCATAAATATTCTGAAATACCACTTTGTATAAACCCTTCTTAAAATTCATACATCAACCTCAGGATGAGAATATAATGACTTTATTACAAATTCTACTTCCTCTTTTTTTACTCACTGCAAGTCTGCATCAAAAAAGAAAACATATTCAGTTTTTGCTTGTGATAATCATTGTTTTACTGCATAAGATTTTCAATGGTTATGCGAATATTCTATAAGTTTTACATGTTTTAGGTTTTTTGTATAATTTTTTACAGTATTTCATCAATTATCAGTAGATCCGTCGTTTACTAAAATTATCTCATCAAACTCTTTAACCTTTAATAATTCGGAAAGAACTGATAATATACGATTTTCTTCGTTATAAAATGGAATTATACAAGTACAAGTACCCATTAAAAGTTTATACTGCTTAAAGTGAGAATAAAAAATATTATATACTTTTAACTATAGGATTTATTAATTCAAGCATTAATGTTTGTTTGATTAAGATTGTATTTTTAACTATTTTTCGTATTTATCTGGTACAAATAAAAACTGAAAAATATGGAAAATAAAATTTACACATCGTTTTTTGCTAATGTAAGAAATCTTTCAAGTAGAGAATTCTTTCTCGTGTGCATCAGAGGAGACTATCCAAACTGGTATGAGGGATTTGTATATAAGCCGTTAGTACCCAGAAAATGGTGGTTTGAATGGAATTCTTTAAAAAAAGAAACTCCTACTCAGTATTATTATGCAGATTATTTCTACAGAAAAAAGTACCAGGAAACGAATTTATCAAAAACTACTCCGGGACGGGTGGTCTCGGAACTAAAAATGCTAGCAAATGGGAGAAAAATCGTTCTAATTTGTGGCGAAATACCGCCAGAATTCTGTCACAGGAGAATTGTCGATTCGTGGCTATCTGAAAATGGTTTCGAAGTTGAAGAATTAGACTATCAAAGAGAGGAATAATTCCTCTCTTTTTTATACATTCTTGGCTATCAGATTTTTGAGTTCTTCTAGTCAAATATTACTTTTCACTGAAATGAAAACTTTATCTTCATCAGGGAACATTTCTTTCAATTCATTCAGCTTTTCTTCATCGATTAAATCTATTTTATTGAAAACTAAGATTCTTTTTTGATTAGCTCAGATATCACTTAATACATCATGAACCACAGAAATTCTCTCTCATACAAACGGATCACTAGAATCTATTACATGCAAAAGTAAATCTGACTCAATACTATCTTCCAGAGTGGACGAGAAAGATTTAATCAATTTTGGAGGTAAATCACGAATAAATCAGATTGTATCGTTCAGAAGAATTTCTTTTCACCTTCAAGTAACTGGGTCTGTAATCACGTACAGATTTCCAACATTCGTTCCGAGTGTTGCGAAAAGTTTATTTTCAGCTAATACTCATTTTTTTGTCAGTCCATTCAAAAGTGAGGATTTTCCTGCGTTTGTATAACCAACTATTCCCACAGTCGGCATTCATTTTTTGATACGCGCATCACGGTGAAGTTTACGCATTTTAGCATATTCAACGAGTTTTTTCTCAATTTTTAAAGTTTGTTCTTTTAAGTGTCTTTTCATTCTTTCTGTATTGGTTTCTCCGAGTCCACGTGTGGCTCAAGCTCAACCTCATGAAGCGGCTCATCACTGTTTGGATAAGTCCATTCACATTCTGTAGATTCTAGGTCACATATGCTTGATTGCTGCAAGCTGGATTTGTAAACGTGATTCTCCACTAGTTGCGTGTTTTTCAAAAATTTTCAAAATCAGATCTATACGATCTCGAGCTTCCATTTTTGGATCCAATTTATGTTCTTCAGAAACTACACGTAATTTCTCATTAATCTGCCAAATCTGGGATGGTTTCAGAGCATTTCCTACTATCAAAAGATTAGCTTTTAATAATAGCATATCATGAATAATTTCGTCTAATTTTCATTTTCAAACATATGTTTTTGGATCTGGAATATCTTTTTTCTGGTATTTCTGGAGAACTACGATTCATCAGTAAGTTTCAACCAAATTTTCCAGTTCTCTCATTCTATCGTGGAGTTCTTCCTTATTGGTATTCTTATCCACTAAATCCACTAGGAATACGCGAAGCGGATCAGATTGTTGTAATTCTTTTTTATCTAACATGTCTTTTGCTTAATAGATAAAATTAACTTTTTTTGAAATCAGTTTCAAAACTTTCGGATAGCTTATTATTAAGCAAAAACTTTCATTGTTGGCTAAAAAAAGAAAATAAATCTGATTTATAAATATTTTTTTTGTCTAGAAAGTCAAGTTAGTATCGTGCAAAATAAAAAAGTCTTCAAAAATTTGACAAATTTAAAAAATATGTTATAATATATTTGTATTTATATCTTAACATTCAAACAAAATGGCAAAAGCAACAAAAGAAAAGCTATTCTACAAGAAGGAAGCTAAAAGAACAAGAAAAGAAAAATTATGTAGAGACATTGCTTGTTATGGAGTTACAATCTTTGCAGCTATTATGGGATTCCTATTTGTAAATGCTAATATCAGCTTAGCTAATGCTGAAATTACTGCAGCTGACAATAGTATTACAGTAATTCAAGCTTTGGACTAATTAAGTACATCAAAAAAAAGGATAGCTATTGAGCTATCTTTTTTTATTAAAAATTCTTTCACTTGTAATTCTAGAAAAAAATCATACTTTAAATTTAAATTTTTAATGATGATTTATATCATATCTCAAATAATCATGAACTATTCTTCATCTCGCCCCGTTAGAAAGCCAAAAAAAACTCTCTCTTGGTCTAATACTAGGATTACACTTTTGGAATACTGTGAAAGAAAGTATTTTTTGAATTATTACACATTTGCATTGAAGCAGGATTTTCCTGACTTGTGGTCTGAAACATTATTACTCAAATGACTCAAAAGTATCGAAATGCGAGTAGGAGAAAAATCTCACTTTTTGCTTTCAGACTATTTACATGCATTGAAAAAATGAGAAATAACTGATGAAAAGATTGAAGAACTAAAAGATAATATGAGAAGAGAAATGAAAGCTGATTTCGATTATTCCAAGGAAAGAGATTATGCCGATCGTGAAGATTTCTTTGGAAAGTTCTGACTTTCAGAGCATTTTTACTGAGAAGATGCAGATAGTTTGCTAGAACCTGCTATTGAAAAAGTTTGTGGAAATTTGGATCGTTTCATTGCTAGCCCATGGAATGAAAAAGTTCAAGACTATTTCAAAACTGCTAAGTTTGTATATGTAGAGCATCCTAGAACTCCAGATTTCGAATCTATGAAAGTAGATGTAAACAGAATCTGAATCAGAGATGTTTCAGTGCTTGCTGGACCTGATTTCTGAGCTACTTTTTCAGATACTGATTTCTTAATCCTTGACTGGAAATCTGGTAAAGAAGAAGTTTTGGACAATTCTGTAAGTGATCAATTGAAAGTTTACGCTCTCAAAATGCTTTTAAAGAAATGATTCACATCTCTTAACTGAATAAAAATTGAAGCATATGAAGTTTACCTAGATAGCATGAATTCATATGGAGGGATATTGAAACAAGAAGATATAGATTGAATTATAGAAAAAATTAAACATGACGTTGAAGAACAGAAACAATTATTAGTGGATCAGAATCCATACAAAAATCAACCAGTTGACTTAATGATGTTCCGTAAAACTACGAGCGATAAGAAATGTGAACATTGTACATTTAGAGATATTTGTCAAAAATTGGATTAGTATTTGGATTAATAATTTGGTGATTTTATGCATTAAAAAAGTCTGAGTAAAATCAGACTTTTTTATATGTTTTTAAATTATATTACTAACCTACATCCACGTTATTTACTACGAGAACATTAGAAATAACGTATGCTGCACCTATCACAAGTACTCAAATAAGTATGTATAATATCGCTTTTTTGAGGCTTTCTCTTGTTTTTGGATCATCAGGTTTTGTAAAGATTTTGTATCATTGTATAATTATCAATACAATAATAGCAAGCATTGTCAATCACATTACCCAGTTGATGATTTGTGCAATAAGAGGAATTGAACCAAACTCCATAATAGGGTTTCATTGTTCATCTATTCGGGCTGGATCAGATGAAACAGATAATCCTTTAAGTCATACGGATATTCATCATTTTTTAAGTACAGAATCTTGACTTCATATTACAGCCTCAACTATTTGTTTTGATCACATTACTACCAATATTCATACAACACACCAAATAATAATTCATCATGCTTTTTTCTTTGCAGAATCATCTGTTGCAGTCACAAAACTTATAACTTTACCTGCCATAATGATAAATAAAATTCAGACTACAAAATACAAAGCAATTTTTATGAAAGGATACATTATATTTTGATATAGTTCATCTGCAAACACTATTCAGTTTGGTGTTTTCGAATAAGTAGGAAATTGCTTAGCTATTAAACCTCCACTTCAAACAAGAGATGTAGCTATAAACCTAGCTGACACCATAATGATTATTCATATTATACCAAACAATACTAGTCTAATTCACTCTTTTAGTGTTTCGTCTTTATCCGATGTCATAATTTTGTAAGCTCAAATGAAAGCCACTGCGATTCATATCACGATAAAAAAATCTATTACATAACTTATTAATTGGATAACTTGATCATTAAATAATTGTGCTCAACTACCACCAGCAACATTATCTCATCATTTTAAAGCATCATCCAAAGATCTACTTTCTGTAGTTATATCAAGCACTCAGTCGTATGGACTTTGGGCCATTGTAACACCTAAGAATAAATTTCACAGTCCAAAAGTAAACAATCAGAACAATGAAATAACTTTTTTAATAATTTTCATATGAATAATTAATGAATAAAAGTTTATATTAATGAAATATTAAAGATACAATTTCTGATAGTATAGGAATCCTTAATAATTTCCTTTTATACATACAAAATATTATAACTCTAATAATCCAAAAAAGCATAGCAATAAACAATATCGTATTATCAAACGAAATACTAATTCAACGATACAATAAAAACATTATACCGATAAAGAGAATATACTGAATTATAATTCATATTCAAAAGTTTTGTCATTGCTGGTATTCTTGTTTTCTAGCCTGTAATACTGTTTCATAATCAGTTTTTCTTATTTTTGAAACAATAGGAGCAAACAAATATGCTAATATTTCTCATGGATTACATGAGAATTTGGAATTTATAGCTTTTTTCATACTAAGTGGAACTATATCTACATTTAACATTAAAAGGATAATTCTGACAGCAATAATTATAAGAACTCACATTCCAAATGAATTTCACAAAAATAGCGTTCAGAAAATGAAAAAAGTTCGTAATAAAATTGATTCCTTTAACCACCAATATGGCATATTATAATTTTCCTGACGAAATCGAATAACAAAGTTTATAATTGGCATATAGGCTTTGAGAACCAATCATTTATGTGGGATATTCTGCACAACTGATTCATTATCATTTCGCATAGATAAATCACTAGCACATGCAAATATTGAGAAAACTGAAATAATATAAATAGCGTATGATCAAATAGTTGTAATCCAATATAATATTCAATTAACCCAGAAAAGATCTGTCAAAGCTGATATAAAAACAATGATAAGAAATACTAAATTTAAATATCAGATTTGAATATATCATTGTATAAAGTTTTTTTCTTCTTCTGAAAAATAATCTCAATTCAACCTATTTTTTACAAATGGAGCAAAAAACATCAATCCTGCGATAGCGGAAAGCTTTGCGTCCGATGAAATGATGTTTTTTTCGTTTTCCATTATAAAATACCAATATAAATATTATAAAGATTTTTTGGTAACATCTGTAGTAATCAACTCTTTTTCCGTAGGAGATGCCATAATTTTTAGAGCAATATGCTGATTTCCTGCAAATATTAATCATTCTCATACACTACATGAAATCAATTTTTGCTGTTCTGCTTCAGAAAGTCACAAAAGCTGATTTAATGATTTTATGGAAGTAGTTGATTGTTTAAGGAGAATTTGGATAGAAGAGTTTGAAACGATAGGTTTTCCATATGGACTTCTAACAAAGTCTTCGATATCCTGTGAAATAGTCGTAATTCATAATCCGTATTTTCTGGCTCTTTTGGTCATACTAAACATAAAGTTTGCAGAAACGTCATTCTGAAGCATAATCCAGGCTTCATCACATACTAATAATCTCTGACGTTTCATAGATCTAACCTTGGTTCGGATGAAATTCAAAACGTTATACATTGCTGGAGTTTTGAGAGCATCTTCTAGGTCACGGATACTGAATACTGTAATACGATTATTGATATCTATATTTGTATAGTTGTTGAATAATTTTCCAAAAGTTCATGTTACATATTTACTCAAACGTAATCATACTTGTTCTCATCATTCCATTCCATTCAGAATATTCATCAAATCTTCCATTAATGGAGGCTGTTTTCATTCATAATCATCATCTTCGAGAGAGAAGCCACGTAATGCATATGTGTTCTGTAATGCTTTATCAAGTATAGCTTCTTCTTCTGGAGTTAATTTTCAGATAAGAATCTGAATAAGTCAGATTAATGTCATAATCTGAGAACGAAGAAGATCTCATTTTCCATATTCTACATCCTCAATCTTTGGAGGTAAATCAAACGGATTGATATATTGCTGAGCATTTGTAGCAATATTAATATATGTTCATCATACAGCTTCACACAAATCTTTATATTCGTTTTCTGGGTCAATAACTATTATATCAATTCAATTTAATAAATACCTCAAAATCTCTAGCTTAACTGTAAATGATTTTCAGGCTCATGATGTGGCTAAAATTACACTATTCATGTTAGGTAATTTATCACTAAATCTATCCATAATAATTAATCATCATGTATGAAGATTTAATCCATAGAAAATTCATGTATTTTGAACCAAATCATTTGAGATGAATGGGAAACTTCACGCAAGAGATGACGTTACGGCACTTCTACTAATTCATAAATCATCTATACATAATGGTAAAGTAGAAGTCATTCATTCATCCATTCTATGATTAGCACTTTTCACCAAAATTCAGTATCAACCTACCTTTTGTTCATATTTTTTTCATTCTTCTTTCAATAAAATTTCATCAGTATTGTATGCTGTAAAATAGCTTGAAAGCTCAAAATATCTCTCTTCTCTGGTACTTAATTTTTCTCTGATTAATTCTACATCTTTGTATTGCTGTTCTATTTCTTTGTCTGTAGTAATTCACTTTGACATAGCTTCATTTAATTCAGCTTTCAACTGAGTTGATTTTCTCTTTAGCATTGCCTGCATCGCTGCATCATCTTCTGGATATATGAAGAATGACATATCTCGTTTTGAGTGCATTGTCATAACATCTCTAGTCCATAATGCATCAATATAAGTTGGATATCTCTGCGTATAATAAGTTTTTCATAGTATTCCACTGATATTCATCTCATTATTTTTGTATTCCCAATATGATGGAGCAATATGAGATTTAAAATCAGCAATATTTGCGGTATATTCTTCATCTACTTTCTTGATAAATCTTCTCATATCTGAAGTAAGCATACTATCCTTATATTCAGAATCTGGAATTTCTAGAATCTTTTTGATTTGATCACGCAATTCATTAGCTTCTTTGTCTCTTGCAGATAGCTTCTTTTCTTCTTTAGCTTCTTCCTGTTTACCAGCTTCTGTATTATCAGACTTTTTATCATTATTTGACTTTTTATCTTCAACTACTTTATCTCATTCATCTGGTCAGAAAATACCATCCAATACTGTATCTATCCAACTCTTTTTCTCTTTTGGTTTAGCTTCATCTATATCATTTCATGAAACATCCAACGTTCCAATCTGATTTTGTGTAGCTGTAGCAGAATCTGTAGCAACTGGAGCTGTTGGAACGGTTTGATTTGGTTGAGCTGCTGTATTCTGT
>Ga0247611_10010692_pt1 | contig 10741 bp, 16 predicted proteins | sample 177DNAGHGhighgp2_FD_192422 | JGI IMG/M metagenome (GOLD analysis project Ga0247611, IMG submission 192422) | Sheep rumen microbial communities from Palmerston North, Manawatu-Wanganui, New Zealand - 1770 DNA GHGhigh gp2 | ecosystem: Host-associated > Mammals > Digestive system > Stomach > Rumen... | reverse complement strand
TAAAAGTATATGAATACGGACAATTGACGTTCAATCCAAGAAATCCAGAAGCAGCAGCCGCATTCAAAAAGATCGCTGATCTATTTGATAGTAGTAAAGTAATAAATGGCAAGAATTACGTAGGTTTGAGGCAGATGTTATCAGATGCTCCATCTAAACAACAAAAAATTCTTGTACTTCCTGATGTTATAGGAACAGATGCAAGATTTATAGAATATTCCGATAATGAGTTAAGCAAATCTGGAGAAAGACAAGTTTCGATGTTCTATAAACCTTTAGGTGTAACGGACATTAGTGATCCTAAACAATTAAAACTTGTAAAAACTAGAATAATAGAAGCATTAAATGCTATCGGTATAAACATTCACGCCGAAGAATTTGATTATATGCTTTCTCATAAATATGGATCTACTGACGCAGAAGCTTTGAAAAGAATGGTAAATTCTACATCAGAGACAGATTCTATTGGAACATTCTTAAGGTTTTTGAGAGGTATTACAGATGGAAAGAAATTAAATATAAATGAAGATGGAACATTCTTCATAAATGGAAGAAGGGCAAAGTTTGATAATATATTTAGTGAACTCGCATTTGTAAAAGATTTGGGTAACTGGAAATACGAATATCGTCACGCTCACGATGAGTTATCCGTACTTGCTACAGGTAACAACAGATTCTACGAAATGGCAGATAACGATCTGTTTAGTGATACCGTGCGTTCGCTTAATAAACGTTCGTAGTGGTATGAAGATTTAAAAGTGGATCCTTACAACTATTATGCTGCAGAAAACGAACGTGATGCAAATGGAGAAGTTCCTATATATGGTTCTATTACTTTAAAACAACTTTCCGAAAATCCAGATCTTAAGTTAACTCTTAGACATTTTATTGGTTTTAAGACGGATAAGAAGGGCGACGAAGGTCAAGACTACTTTGAAATAAGTAGACGAGAAGATTATCTATCTAAAATACAAATTCTTGAGGCCGGAGGTATTATATCTCTTACTCTTTCTGATAAAAAGAAGTATTTGTATATTGAAGGTATTACTCTACCAGGATTAGATTATAGTAATCTGGACGATATTGTTGCAAGATAGAAGGCACATAGCGAAGAAGATGGTGGATTAGATCAACTAGAAGAAGTTGTAGATCAATTTATATCTTATGCTAAAGCTGAAAGAGAGTCTATTATAAGATCTGGGCAAAAGAATATCGATGTTGCGAACTACAAAAAGAATGGTACTAGATTCTCATCGTTGCTTGGTGTATGGGATGACGTATACGACAAAGATGGAAATTTTGTAAGAGAAGAATTTGTATCGTTTAACGACGGAAATAAGACATGGGAAGAAAATCTTAAGACCGCAGATAAATATTTCTTCAATAGAACAAAAGAGGAGTAGTAGGCTTTAATTAAGAGAAATCTTAATAAAATTCTCGATAAAGAGTTAGCTACAGCAGAAGAATTAGGACTTATTGAAAAAGTAGGAAACGATAAGAATGATTATCTAAACTATAAAAATAAAGGCCTTAATGAATCTGCAATAAGTGCCATAAAGAACGCTTATTTGTTTAAATACGGAAGTGTTATGGGACAGAATGCTGATGCTGTTGCTGAATCTATAGCTATTGTAGTATATCTAAACGATATGTCAAATAAAGCTATCATGTCTGGGCAAGAAATGGAAAGGCTTATGTCTGGCAATCCTGCGTTCTATAAGTGGAAGTACAACGATAAAGGTGAACTTGTTGACAGAACAGTTGACGAACTTAAACGTTTAGGTGGTCTTGGTTCTACTGGTACAAACAACTTCTTAGAACTTTTAAATATCCCAGAAAAATATAAAGAGAATGGAGTATTTACAGGAAAATATCGTTGTGCAGAAGTAGATAACGAAGAAGTTGCTTCTCCACAATACGAAATGCTATCTGAAGTAATGTATAGAGGAGAACTTTCGTAGAATATTGTTCGTGATTTAGAATCAAAACAACTTAATGATCTTGAATCTCAACATAATTTTAATATACAAAGGATTCGTAAAGATAAAGATCTAACGGAGATTGAAAAACAAAATGCAATATTAGAAGAAAATTTGGAGTACAAGTCTCAAGTAAAAGAAACAAAAGAAAATATTGCCGATAGTGTTTTTGGAAAATCTGCTAACGAGCTTGAAGAATTGTATAAAGATTCTGATGTAATAGAGTTGTCTAAAGAAAAAGCTTCTGCTGTTGCAAAATCATATTCCGGAAAAATCGATGTTGCTGACGGAGGTGCATATATTACTGACGAAATGTGCGAAATGCTTCTTAGAATGCACGGAGATTATACTTCTGAGATCGAAGAGGCGTTTGATATTCTAAGAGGCCGTAAGAAGGTTGATTATTTAAGTATACCAGAAGCATATCAAAAGGTTCTTACGAAAGTAATAGGTAACCAAAAGTATACGGCATTTGGCAGAAGAATGCAAGATGGTGTATCTGTTCCTTACTATCACAAGATGGCATTATTCCCAATATTTGAATGTATTGCTATAGGTAGAATGGGTAATATCTTTGATAAAATGAAAGAACAGGGAATCGACATGTTGCTTATAAATTCTGCTGTTAAAGTTGGTTCTCAAGGTTCTAAACCTATCAACTGGTCTGAATACAGAGAAGACAGTAATCCTGAAAATGCTAATAACTTCTTTGAAGATGCTGAAAACGGTACAAGCTGGAAACCTGTGTTTAAAGAAGCGTTTAACTTTAATACGTACGATGTAGACTTCGCTTATCTTAGAAAATAGCTGAATACAGATCCTTCAGAAGAAGAAATGTTAAGAATGGGTACGTAGGCTCAAAAGATTGTATTCTCTAACATGTTTAGTGGTAAAGTGTATACTACACAGAATGGAGAACAACTTAGAGGTAGTGATATCCAGGCTAGAATTATGGAGTCTTTGAATAAGTTGTCTAATATTGGAGTTTAGAAACTAAACAAGAGATTCTTTGTAACAAATGATAAAGGAGAGCTTATTGACGTAAACGGAGATGTTATTGACGATCAAAATTCTAGAGACAGACAAATAGATATTAAGAAGTTCTCAAAGGAAGCTATTAGAATGATGTCTGATAGGGGTGCCGATAAGAATATACTCAGAGCTCTTGAAGTTATTTCTGACAGTGCTGGAGATAGATTATCAATACCTCTAGGAGCAATATCTAACTCTTCGTGGCTTGAAAGTGTACTTATATCGATGATTAACAAAGAGGTTATTGATGTAAATACACCAGGTGCGTTCTTTATTCAGAGATCTGTATGGGGAATGTAGGGTCAACGTATGTACGATAACAGTAAAGGAGATATTGTCGGTCGTCAAATCTATAATGGAAAACGTTTAGAGATGATGAACGAAGAAGGTTCTATGGACTGTGTGTTATCTCTTGATTATTTCGAACATATATTACCTAAAGTACCAGCGGGAGATACCAGAGTAGTAACTTATGACGAAAACGGTAAAAAAATAGTACAACATTACGCTGAATTAGGCGAATATGAGGTAGATTCAGAAGGAAATTATGTATATAAAAAAGACAAAGATGGTAATTATATACCAAAACGCAAGATGCGTGATATGACATTTAACGAAGCTAGACAATGGTTATTCGATAATGGTATCATCGGCGGTAAAGCTAACATAATGGCATATCGTATTCCTACACAGGCTCAATCTTCTATACATGCTTTACGTTGTGTAGATGTATTACCTGTAGTAAGAGATACTGTAATACTTCCTGAAGAATTTACTAAAATTACTGGATCGGATAAAAATATCAATGTTCGATCGTTAAAAAATTCCTTTAATTGCTGGGAAGCCCTAACGTAAAGGCGAGGGTTATCAGCAGCCAAGACACTACTGTAATACGTTAGTAGTGTAAGGTTCAACGACTAAAATTAAATCATAAATAACATACGTAAATCGTTATGAAAACAAAAATTACTAAAGAAAGCAGAAATTTGCTTATAGGGTTGTTACTTGGAGACGGAACAATACAAAGTAACAACGTATTTAAAATAGCTCATTGTGAATCACAAAAAGATTACTTAGAGTGGAAAATAAAACAACTGAAATGCGCTGGAATAAGAAACAGCGGTGTAAAAAGTTATATTAAGACGTGTGGATATAATTCTAGCGTCCCTGTATATTATACACAACTCAATATAATACCTTTCGTAAAGGTTTTGAGAAGAGTATTTTATAAACCGACAAAAATAATAGGGAACAGAAAACTTTTAAATAGATTAGATGCCAGAGGAATCGCTATTTGGTATATGGACGACGGGCATATCAATATACGTAAAGATAAAGATGGAAGGCCCATGGGTTTTTATATAAAAATATCCACATGTTTACCTAAAAACGAACTTCAAATAATAATTGATTATTTCAAAGAAGTTTGGAATATAAATTTCTATGCATTCCACGAAGGTAAAAAAGAAGACTCTTATTCTTTATGCTGTGGCACACAAGAAGGATTAAAATTTATAGAAATAGTAAAACCTTATGTATTACAAGTTCCGTCAATGATACATAAGATAACGTATGATTTAAGCCAAAGAAGACGTTCTTTGGATGTACACAGAAATGTGGAAATTGGGAACACTCGAAAGAGTGAAGATATAGTCTGATCTTATAGGAAACTATAAGTTAACATAAATGTTTGATATTGATAAACTTGGATTATCCACTATCAATTGGAAGGTAGAGAAAGGAAAGGCTACTGATCGGTTCGAAGAAGGGTCTGAGGAATATTATCAAAATCAACTAATACGTGATTTTATAACAATGTTGATCGATAAAGATACTGTCAACATATTACACAGATCTATTGATAACGACACAAAGCTTCTTACAGATATAGTAAAAGAATTAGAATCTTCATCTTCAACAAGAGAAGAGCCTTACGGTTTCTATTCGTTGTCTACACAAACCGAACGTAAGAATGATTATATTACTGGTAAGATTGGTATTGGCCCGTTTGCTCTTAATAATAACAACCACATTCTTACAATGTTATACGGTGTTAGATTTAAAGAGAATCCTACAAGTATTATGACTGTGTTAGGATTAAACAATCTTGCATCTACTGAAGACGCAGAACACAATTCTATAATGTCGTGGATTTCTGCTTTGATTAATGCTCACGTAGATATTGCTAAAGACCCATACATCAGTAAGTTGAACGTTAATCCATATACATACAATCTTGTAAATACTCTTATACGTACTGGATTCGGTAAGAATACATTCTATTTCACTACTCAGCCTATCATGAAAGACCTTGCTAGAGTTTATATGAACGCTTCTAGTGCGTATATGTCGGATTCTGATAAATCTATATACGCATTACAAAAAGAAGCAACAGAGAAGCTTGCAGAAAGTTTATTTAAGGATGAAAAAATAGGTGAGTCTTCTTATGAAGATTTATTAGAAGTATCTGATCCAAATTCTATAGGCGCTAGAACAATCGTAAACGATATATTTAAATAGCTTGTAGATAATGGTACAATACATAGGAATGCTAATAAATCCTGGGATAGTATTACTGGAGCTACTGTAAAACTTAATAATAAAGATTTACACCTTACTCCAAATCAAGTACAAATGATTGTGTATCTTGCAAATCTTGAATTTGCTCCATATGCTCAATCTGTGTCTAACCTTGTTAAATATTCTAAGATTGACACAAAGAAACACGGTAAGAGTTATATTGAGCAATAGATATTTAAAGAAGGGTTCGACGACTTATTTACCGATCGTGATACAGGTAAGTTGTTTGAAGAAGAAGGTATTCGTGATATGGCAAGAGGTTCTTATATTTATACAAAAACAGTAAATGCCATAGAAATGACAAAAGCTATTCTTGCTGGCCAATTCTTGCAGTCTACTAGTGCTTTTGACAACGCTCGTATAAAAGTTTTAGGTATGATCGGTAGAGTTGGATCTAAGGATATAGATTTAAATAATAAGGTTGTTAGAATGATTATGGCAGCTATTAAATCTGAATTCATAAACGATTATGCCTCTGGTTTAAGACCAGATAATCCTACATATATGAGAGATCTTGTTAGCGAAAGTGAAGAAGAACTTTCTTATAGACTTGATGCTGGATCTAAAACGCTTAAAATATCAGGAAATAAATATCCGCTAACGTCTTATATCGGCGGAAATGCAGAAATTACATTTACCGCTGCTAAATCTGATAAGATGTAGATTGGGTTTACTACTGGTGTTGGCGTAGTTGTAGATAGAGTGGATAATGAAAACGATGCTACATATACTATGCGTTATCCTATTCTCGGAGCAGATGATTCTACTGGAGAAATAATTACTCCATTTACTCGCAAACTGGATAGTAATGGCAAAATTGTAATAACCGGCGGTAAGAATACAATATATGATAGATTTAATAGACTTTTAGTTCAACTAAAAACAGATCCTGAATATAGAGACGTCGTAGATGGTTCTGGCGAACCTATGAATATGTTGCTCAGAAGCATGGTTAGAGGTAAGACTTACCAATATAAACCAAAACATCCAAGTGCGAATATATTCAAGGAAATGCCTGATACATACGATACACTTAAGTTTGTAAAACTATTTAACGCTCTCGATCAGAACGGAGTCATATCCAACTACGTAATAGATGGTTGGGATTAGTTGTTGCACGACAATAAAGAAGGACACGAGGAGCTGAAACGTTTTGCTGAAGATCTTGTTGTGTATGCATTTATTACATCTGGTGATTCCAACGGCTTTACGAAGATGTTCAAGTAGGTACCTTATACTTGGAGAAAAGAGTCCGGATATGGAGAATTTATCCGTGGAAAGATTTCAGATTTCCAAGTACAAGATATAAACGAAGAACAACTACTTGATACCATATTGAACAACTGGTTTGATAATGACGTTGTAAGAACATACTATAGCACTCATACAAGCTCTGTAGATGGTAAGTCTCAGATACCAAACTTTATTACGTACAGTGGAGAAACAGCTGGAAGAGGTCTTGTACCACAGTATAATCCTTTAATAGTTGCCGCTCTCAAATATAATGAAGAAACAGGTAAACACGAACCTTCTATCGATCCGAACAATGCTCCTGTATATATAAAAATACCTCGTAGAAATAACCAAAATGGTAAAAATACTCAACGTAGATATACTATATATCGCAGAGCTGATTATGGCATGAAGCAAAACGAAGATGGTAAATGGATTACTTATCCAATCTACGTTAAAGTCGAACCAAAAGGTAATCAGATAGAGGGTAACTACTTGATTACGGAGTATGGTAGAAGTGACGCAAAGAATCCAGAGAAGACTGCTAGTACAGAAGCTTTACAGAAGATCTATAAGATTGGTGATTTTATATCTCGTACTGTTGTAGACGATCTGAAAGATAAGTTTGGTACAGGTTTTGCTGATATTGTTGAAAGTTTAAACTATAAACATGTACTTGAAGATGTATATAGTGGAGATTTAAAGAAGTTTGATAAAGCTTTCAATAAGCAAGAAGAAAGTGATTCTAATAAAAACGAATCGTCTACGGAAACAGAAAACAAATCATTTAATAAAGAAGAAGCCGTAATGCAATCTGGCGGTGCTGCTGGAGCAGATAGTGTGTGGGGAGATATTGCAGCGGAATTTGGTATTACAAGACAAAACCACTGGTATCATGGTGAACGAAGTTCGAATAATTCTCCAAACGGCAATATTGAAATATCAGCCGAAGACTTTGAAGAGGGACGCCGTAAGGTGGCACAAGCCGCTAAAATGAATTGGGGATATCAATATGACACAATGAAAGATGATAGGCTTGTTCGTAATTGGGCTTAGGTTAAGTATGCAGATGCCGTGTTTGCTGTTGGCCACATTGTAGGCAAAGGTGGTAAAATATTCCCAAATCAATCAAATGATACTAGAACTGCTTCTACCGTAGTTGTACAAGGAGGTACTGGATACGCTGTTGGTATGGCCATTCTTGAAGGTAAGCCTGTATATGTTTATGATCAGGAGATTGGACGTTGGGCGGCAAATATTGGAGGTACTTGGAAATGGTTGGATGAAGTACCAACATTAACCACTAAATTCGCAGGTATTGGTACGAGGTAGATAAATGAAGCCGGCAAACGTGCTATTAGAGATGTGTTTGAAAAAACTTTTGGTCGAAATCAAGCTTCACGAGTCGTATCTGCCGAACAAGATGCTATTCCTGCATCATATGAAGGATTGATTACTCCCGACGAAAATACTATATTTGTATTTGGTAGTAATCCGGAAGGTAGACATGGTGCTGGTGCAGCTAAAGTTGCAAGAGAACAGTTTGGTGCTGTTTATGGTCAAGGAGAAGGTTTGCAAGGTAACTCTTATGCTTTACCAACTAAAGATCTTAGAGTTAAGGAAAACAACAGTTTTAAATCTATCTCTCCAGAACAGATTACTGAGAATATTAGAAAGATGTATGAAGTGGCCAGACAGAATCCATCTAAGCAGTTTAAAGTTGCTTACACCAACGGACTTAATGAGACTAGTCTTAACGGTTATACTGGTGCAGAAATGATTAAGATGTTCAAGGACGCTGGACCTATTCCTTCTAACGTGATATTTAGTAAGAATTGGACAGATCATTGGAATGAAACAAGTAATGCGAATTAGATTCAAGTTACAGATGATCAACGAAAAGAAGCAGAAGAAATTAGAAAACAATGTAAAGGAGAATAATTATGCAAGCATTTTGTCCAAATTTAGGTGATAGAAAAATAAAAGCTGAGTTTGAAGAACTCAAAGCTGCCGTAGGAGGAGAGGATTTAGCATATCTCCTTTGGCACAGAACAGAAGGCGAAGGTCTGGGTAATCACCCAGGCCAAGCCGATTCTGAAAACTTCACGAGAATATTAAATTCTGTTAATGGTGATAGAATCGAAGCAATCAAATAGATTGCTAGATAGATACTTAATCCAACAAGTCAACAAACTACTACCAATAGAGATTCTATAGATATAAATGAAGACATCGAAACTCGTAGGAATCAGTACATAAACAACTCTATAAACAATTGGAATAACCCAAACAAACTTACTGGATAGGCTTTACAAGATGCTAAAACTAGGATTCGTGATAATGCTAGGGAACAGTTTGATTATCAAGAATTAGAGCGTATTTAGAATGATTCTACGATGTCTGATCAGGAGAAGTAGATTGCTAAAGGTCTTGTAGAAACTGATTTGATGATTGTGACTGGTATTCAACGTATAAACGATATACAAGACGATTCTAAGACTTCTAAAGAAGACAAGGAAATGTTCCAGTAGATTAAGTCTGGTACTAAAACCCGCCTTAAGTCTTTCTATAGCCGTTCTACAAAAAATGCACGTCTTATAAACGATCTTAAACAGCGCCTCGAATTGCTTGATGGAGTTGATGAAGATAATATAGAAGATGTGTTTAATCAGATTGAGAAATTCTTACTGTTAGCAGAGCAAGAAATTCTTAGAACTAAACGTTTTGTTGATAGCGAACTAAAGGGTAAAGATTTATCAACATGGGATCCTCAGTAGATCAACTATATTAAGTACGACCTTATTGGTTATTATGAGGGTCTGTTAAATTCGTTGTATAATTTCTTCCAAGGAGATTCTCCAATATCAAAATATAATAAACAACGCATAGATTCTGATGATAATGCTACAGACTTGAAAGAATTATCCACCAAATTGTATGAAATGATGGCAACTCTTTAGGCCGACTATCAGTAGAGTATAGTGAGACCGTACGCAGATAAGATTCTTGTAGACTTTGTAAACGACTCGGATGCAGTTAAAGATAAACCTGCATTTATTCGCAACATGCGTAAATGGCTCGATCAAGATACTGCTTATGGAGATCTTGCTGCCGGTGAGCTTGTGTTAGGTATGGCTTCTAGATCAAAGAGTCCTATTGTTCGTATTATAGAAAAGATGATATCTGATGTAGAATTCGAACAAAATAGGTAGATATTAGCAAAAGGTCACGAACTAATACGTATATATAATGCAATTAGACCATAGGGTTCTCAAATGAGTTTTAGAAACTTCTAGACATTCTTAATGGAACGTGATGGTGAAGACGGTACAGAAGGTAAGTTTACCGGTTATTGGGTACGTGATAGAAACTATGGTAGATTCTATGCTGAGAAGGACGCTTTTGAACAAAAACTACGCGAAGAATTTGCAGAAAAGGGCGTCACTTATAGATACAACGAATTTACAGATAGAGTAGAGACTGTATTTCCGGATGAAGATTATACTGCCGATAATTCTGTATATAACTAGTACTATGATAAACTTGACGAATGGTTAGATAAGCATTGTGAACGTAGATACAAGTTAGAATACTATAAAGCAAAACGTAGATATTTATCTCCTGCCGCATTACAAGCACAACAAGCTATACAACGTTAGATTGATATACTTTGTCAGAATGCAATGACAGAAGATGGATGGATTGATACATCTAAACTTACTGCTACAGAAAGACAGCGTAGAAAGGATCTACTTAGAGAAAAGAGAGAACTGGCTTGTCCTTATATATTCAGATCACTTTCTGATGGTACTATTACACTTGAAGAAAAAGTAGGAGAAGCTGCTCGTATCGCAGAAGAGATTAGAAAGTGGAATGATTTTATACAGTCTCACGTTAGTTATAAAGAGAATAAAGCA
>Ga0247611_10010691_pt1 | contig 10741 bp, 28 predicted proteins | sample 177DNAGHGhighgp2_FD_192422 | JGI IMG/M metagenome (GOLD analysis project Ga0247611, IMG submission 192422) | Sheep rumen microbial communities from Palmerston North, Manawatu-Wanganui, New Zealand - 1770 DNA GHGhigh gp2 | ecosystem: Host-associated > Mammals > Digestive system > Stomach > Rumen... | reverse complement strand
TTGCCCGTTCGAAAAGCCTCGTTCGTTCAAAAGGAGGAAGGAAAATGATCTTTTCCAATAAAGTTTACGATGCGCTTAAGTGGATCGCGATGTATCTGCTTCCGGCGCTCGGAACTCTGTATTTTGCGCTTGCCGGCATCTGGGGAATGCCCTATGGTGAGGAGGTTGTGGGCACGATCACGGCCGTAGACACCTTCCTCGGCGTTCTTCTGGGCATCAGCACAGCAAACTACAAGAAGACCGGCGGTGATCTGAATGCCTGATATTCAGCGCATGCCGACCGAGCTGTTCGTAAAAGAGCTGATCGCCGCTTACGAACGCAAGGATGGCTATATCATGTGCGCCACCGGTCAGAACCCTAAGAAGTGGAAGGTTGACAGCTGGTGGTTCAACCAGTACACCTCTTCCAAGCAGCATGCAAAGGCTCTATATTGGCGTGAAAATGCTCAGCGGGTGTGGGATTGCAACGGCCTTGCCGAGGGTTTGTACAAGGATTACACGGGCGTTGATATTAATACCCGGGCTCGGTATAACTACGCCCAGTGGTGTGATCCGAAGGGCTCCGGAATGATTCCCGAGAACTATCGAGTACCAGGAGCGGCTGTTTTCTGGAGCGACAATACAGCCGGCAACATCCATCACGTCGCATATTTGGTCGAACCGGTCAAGAAGAGCGATTACTCCGGAGACTGGTACCTCATCGAGGCATCCGGCGTGATGAGTGGCGTGGTCAAGTCCAAGCTGCTTTCCCGCAAGCCGAATTTCTGGGGCTGGATGACGAAGTATTTCGACTACGGCGACATGGTCCAGCCGAAGGAACTTCATCTAGGAGATCGGCTTCTGAAGATCGGCATGGAGGGTACGGACGTCAAGGAACTCCAGACAAATCTTATTTTACTCGGCTATGACTGTGGCAAATGGGGTGCAGACGGAGAGTTCGGAGACGCGACGGATATTGCTGTAAAGGCTTTCCAGCGGGACAAGAAGCTAGACGTGGACGGGGAAGTAGGTCCGCTTACGACCGCCGCGATCGAGTCCTCTCTTGTAAAGGCCAACAAAGCAACCACATATCCAGTCGAGGCGCAGATTGTCGGCGGAAACTGTTACGTCCGTAGCGCCCCTAAGATTGGCGCTGATATTCTGGGGATCGCCCGAAACGGTGAAATCTACCCGTATCAGGGCGAAACGACCGAAGACGGCTGGAACCTGATCATCTTCAAGAACATGAACGGTTGGGTCTCCGGCAAGTATTCCAGGGTAAAGAAGTGATGGCGAGGGGCTCCGAAAGGGGCCTCTTTCCATTTTCTAATTTGAATTGAGGTGTAGTTTGTGCTAAAATGGAATCGTTCGAACCGGCGACCTCATCCTTACCAAGGATGCGGCTAGATGAATAGTCATACAAGTCGGGTTCCTTCCGAGTATGCGCTGTCCGAACAAGGACTATTTTTTTTCGCCTCCGCGAGATAAACATAGGCTATTATGGAACCTAATATATTAAAGGAGGGAATTGAACTATGAAGAGATTGTTTTTGCTGGTGATTCTGGCGAGCCTGATGATTGTCATGGCGGGTTGCTCGGGCAAAGAAGAGTCTGCCACAACGACTGAACAACAGACCATCCTGGAGGAAACGATACTGGAGGAAACAATAATTCAAGAGGAAATTCTTGATGAAGAATACATTGGGTAGTGAAAATAGTGGCCCCTACAAGGGGTCCTATTTTTTTTCGCCTCCGAAACAATGGCTATAATGAGAAAGGAGGTGAGATTCTATGGAACTGAATAAAGTTGACGCGATTGTGGAAATCGCAAAGAACAGCATCGAGATTCATAAGAGAAGTGTCAAAAAAGACTGTTATTTGCTGAGAGTCTTTTTGGACGATGAATACGTCTCTGAGTTTGGATCGGACGATGCCAAGGAGACTTTGGAGCATATCCAATACACGTGCAACTTAATCAAAAATTGCAGGAGGCGAATAGATATCATCGAACAATTGGGCAAGTAGAGATCCCTACGCGGGGTCTCTTTTTTTTTCGCCCCAGAAACAGGGGTTAATATGAAGGAGGTGTCTTTAATGTTCAATAAGACACGGAGGAGAGTCACTCTAAGGCGAGAACTCCATCGTCTCTATGAGAAGATGGAAGAAATCGAGGACATGTCGTCCCCGAAGTACGCCGCGCTAGTTCGGCGCTGCATGGAGATCAACGCCACCCTAAATGACGGACTTGAAGCGAAAGCGAAGGTCGGTCAGGCGGTGGGCGGGATCCTCATCGGTGGCGCAGGACTTGCATTGGCGTATCGGAACGACAAGTCCGAGACACCAACTACGAATAAGGAGACGAAGGGAGCTCTTAGGGAGTGGCTCCATCCGAAGGAAGTAGGCAGAGGAAACTTCCTTCAGAACCTGTTCCGCCGGGATTAGAGCGGAGAAAATAGCGGCCCCTACAAGGGGTCCTATTTTTTCGCCTCAGGAACAATGGCTATAGTGAAAGGAGGTGAAAGACATGTGGTACGTTTATGGAATGGCCGTGACAGTCGTTATCAAGCTTATAAACACAATAATTGTGTTAAAGCATAAGTTTAACGATCTTGATGAATTTTGCGATTCGATAGATAACAAGACTTTGCTTACAACAATATTGCCTATAAGTTTGTTATCGATTGCCTTGTGGCCGTTGACATTGATCTATATGCCTTTCGGACTCAGGTATTTGCTGTCGTCGAACGACGACGAATAGCGGCCCCTACAAGGGGTCCTATTTTTTGCCATCATTAACGTAGCAGAAACATGGATTATTATGGACCTATATTAAAAAAGGAGTGAATACTATGTATATCAACGACATTCGTTACCTTACCACCACGGAGGTGGCCCAGATGCTGGGTGTTTCGACCGGGACCGTGATCAACTTTGTAAGGAGAGGCTGGCTCTCCGGTTCTAAGAACGATTGTTCGAAGCTTCGGTCGCCCTTCCTGTTTACTAAGAAGGATGTTGACGATTTTATCGCCAATTTCTTTCCTGACGAGAACAGGAGGTGGCATCCGAAACTGAAGGATGTCGAACCCGAACCGGAACAGGTAAAGCCTGAACCGGTAGAAGCTGAACCGGTCAAACGATCGGTCGAAATTATCGATCTCAGCGATCTGACTGCTGCTCTGCAACTTTTGAATGAGGAGGTGAGAAAGCTTCGAGATGTACTGAGTAACCTCTAAGATCCAAAGGGGTTCGTGGAAACACGGACTCCTTTTTTTTTCGCTCGCGGGATCAGCACGTCATATAATGGAAAGGAGGGATTAAAATGTTCTTTGTAATGTTCCTGGCGATCATTGCAAGGATCATACTGATCCTGCTTTGACTTAAAAAAGAGCGCGTGCGCTGTGCACAAGCTCTTTTTTTTTCACTCGCGGGATAAACAGGTGTTATTATGGAAGACCAATGATTATTTGAAGGAGGAAGAAATCATGAAGAAGATTATGTTGGTGGTTCTGGTGCTGGCCGTGGCGGCCGGAGCGTTCTTTTACGGACGCTCTTACGAGAGGGAGAACTCTAAATACGAGCTCTTCCTAACGGAGAGCGAGAAGGAGACACTCCGGGCGTCATTTCTGGCGTCCGGTGCTACGGCGATCAACGAAGATGTTTTCGAATTTTGTTGGTCGGACGAAAGGGGGGATACATACACATCCCAATGCGACTTGAGCGAAGGCGCGCCCGAGGAAGTGATAAGGAAGGCAATGATCCTGTTATCGGAGTTCTCGTGCTATTTAGACATGAGACCCGAGGGCAGGAAGCTTACCGACGAATTCATTTCCTCGGGCAGCTTCTATATGCCGTAATTGGAATCGTGGGAGGCACGTCCTCCCTTTTTTTTCGCCTCAGAAACAAAGGCTATAATGAAAGGAGGTGAGCATATGGAAGCTGCTATCTGGCTGGCACAAAAGCTGTTCAGCATCGTCATGGTAATTGCCGTGATCGAAGCGTTCAAGCTTGCGGCCGGGCTACTTAAGCAGATTCGCAAATGCGAACTGCAGAGGCTTAAAAGCCGCAGGAAAAGAATATCTAACAAAAAAGACCTCCCCGAACCGGAAGAGGACGGGGAGTAATTGAATAAAGCGTGGGATTCTTTTCCTGCGCTTTTTGCGAGGAGGGATATTTGGTGGACAAGCTTACAGTGATTACGGTCGGTCTGTTTGCGGCGAGGGAGTTCCTGCTGATCGCCAGGGATCAGGACATTAATGCGATTAATCTGGTTAATAAGGGCATGTTAGGCAACTTCATCACTTTAACCTACGAAGTGGATATTCCGGACGGCCAGATAGTAATGATTCGCAAGAAACTGATGCAGGAGATCACTGATACGAAGCTTTTAGCGGCTTTGTATGAGCACGGAGACTGGAGCCGAGTGTATATTTTGGCGAAATCGGCCTTCCGTTGACGCGCTCAAAACACCTCCTATAAATGGAAAGGAGGTGAGAAACTATGATCACACTGGGAATAATCCTGGTTGTAGTCGGCATTATTTGCATTATTGCCGGTGCAAGCGGAGACTAACCTGGTAAGGACCGGTTTCTGACCAGGTCCGGTATGAGGCTGTGGACGCACGGCCTCATATTTATCGCGCCGCAAAAACACGGCTTATAACGGATAAGAACGCAGGGAGTATAAACCCGACGGAGGCCCTAACGCGTGGTGGCGAGTGTGTTAGCCGTCTTAATCGTCTAATGGTAGGACGCCATCGGCGACGATGGAAACGTGCGTTCGAAGCGCACAGCGTTTTTAATTTTTTCAAGTCGCGGGATAAACAGGGGTTATTATGGAAGACTAATAAAAGGAGGAAAAGACAATGATAAAAACGAAGTTTGTGGAAAGAAAGGAACTGAATCCGTTCGCGGATGAACGGACCTGCCGGAATGGCGGGGGATACTTCCAGCCCGAGTGGCACGTTGCCTTCGAGGATGGAGTCGAGATAGTAGTTTGGGATACAAGCTGCGGAGAATTCGGGAGCCGAATTGACGCGGCAATGTATTTCAAAGGACATCTCGTCGCCTATGCCTCGTGGGGCAGCATGGGCGGGAGGGAGACGTCCTCTACGTTCCGGGACGTGCAACATCGTCCGTGGACGGAGGCAGTCTACCAGGAGATCGGATACGACATTCCGATCCTCTGTGACTAGCTCCAGATCATAGTCTGTGCTATACGCATGGGCTATGGTCTTTTTTTTTTTCGCGTCAGAAACAAAGTCTATTATAGGAAGTATATATTAAGGAGGTGAAAGTGATGGAGGATGGCTACATCCTGATGAGCGAGGATGAGCTTGCGCAGCTCATTTCCGCTCTTCGGGAGGCGGTTGAGTTTATCGACTTGGACTCGGCTACTTCCGAGGAGTAACTCGCAAACGCGGGTTACTCTTTTATTTTTTCGCCTCAGAAACAAAGGTTATTGTGGAATAATGGAAGGAGGAGTAGAAAACTATGGATTTTGAACTCGTTTTCGTACTTTTTGAACTTACCGGAGTCCTGGCAGTTGCAGCCATGGCGATGTGGGCGATTATGATTCCCGATATCGTCAGAGGCTTGATCCGCTTGGAAGGCCGGTTGTTCAATTGGTTGGAAAGGAGGTACACCAATCACTTGAGTTGGTACCGTACCAACCACTATTCTGAGAGAAAGGAGGAATCTAGATGCTGAAGGAAATTATCTACAATGTTGTGGCTAAGGTGGCTTTCACTATCGGTTTTATCGAAGGCTACTTCACGGCTTTGTGGATGAAATTGACTGGAAGAGCATAGGGTTCGGTCACAGATCGCAAACACGGTCTGTGACTTTTTTCATTTTTGAAAGGAGGATTGACCCATGGAAAACCCGGTATTCAACTACACCAGAGGCGACCACGACCGACGTGAAGCGCTTGCCAGGAGGGCAAAGATATCCTACAAGCTCGTGCACATCCTGGAAAACGGCGGCGTAACGCACCCGAAGATCGCAAAGAGACTCGGACGGATTCTCGGACTCAGCGCGAAGGTTACGGAGGAACTCATGCCCGAAAACAGGAGACCGAGCTCGCCATATTACGACCCACTCAAGTACATGGAAAAGAGCGAACGAATCCAGGAGAAAGTGAGGCGGATTCTGTCCAGCCATACGGAAGCTTTCTCCATTTCTGAAATCTCGGATGCGATGGAGATAGCAGAAGAAGGCGTGCTCTCGATGGTCGCAAAGGGCTTGTTTTCGATGGACGAAAACGGGCGGATCGACGCGGAGCAGGCTAAGAACGAGATCATCCGGTTGAAAAACCGTATCTTTATGGAAAGTTTTTCCCAGGATGAGGGATCACCGTACTGGCTCTCGGATGCGATCGAGAGTTCTACGTATGACGCCAAGGTGAAGTCGGCACTGAAGATGATCAGAGGTTAAGGAGGGATATTTCATGGGTATGCTGTCTGATTGGAAGAAGATCGACGAGATTGCAAGTTGGGACCTTGACCGTGGATGCCGAAAATATTTCGGCCCGCTCAATGACCGTGACCGGAGGCTTAAGAAGATTCTGACCCGTCAGGCCAGGCGTAGGATCAATCGGTTTTTCCTGAAGCGTGAACTCATTGCGAACTTTTGAGGAGGGATATTCATGGGAGTTATGAAGACGTTGTATTACGAGATTGAAGACGAACTCGCTAAGCATGGCAAAACATTTGACGACGTGCTGTGGATCGGCACGAAAGACACCGAGATCCAGATCAGAAACCCGAAAAAGCAGCTTGATATTACTTATTGTCCTGGGTATGGAGCTCCAGAAATCAACCCTGGGTTGCTTGTCGTTGGAAAGGACTGGTGGATGGAGCGGCACGAATATGACGGATCTGAGTGGTTCGAATTTAAGACCTATCCGAATCGACCTCCGAAAAAGACGGCAGATACAGAACTTATACTTGAATTCGACAGGTGGTGATTTGCATTGATCAAGATTGAAAACATCCAGACCTACGGTTGGGAGGAAGCCATCCGCGGCATGCGGAACCCGATGAACAGCTGGCAGAACAGCGATAGCGATTTTTCAGATCCGGAGCATTATGAGATTGGTACGAACGACCTGAAGCTCATGAGAAAGCTGGCGGAGGGCGGGCCTGTACACGGGAAGTATCTGAGGATGATTACCGTGTACATGGATATTACTGCTCCTCTGTACTGGTGGAAGGAGTTCGATACGTACAAGGTAGGCACAGTCGCGAATTCCTGTTCTACCATGCACAAGATTCACTCCAAGGAGTTCGTTCTGGAGGACTTCAGTCACGAGCATCTCGGCCAGTCAGCGCTTCAGGTGCTTGACGAGACTATTTCCGAGCTGAATTACCACCGCGAACAGTTTATCGCGACCAGAGACAAGATTTTCTGGTGGCAAATGATTCAGCTCCTGCCGTCCAGCTACAACCAGAAGCGCACCGTGATGCTGAACTACGAGGTAATCCGCGGAATGCTCGCCTACCGCAGCGACCACAAGCTAGACGAATGGCGGATATTCTGCAAAACGATGAAAGACGTGTTGCCCATTTCGGATTTGATTTCTAAGGAGGACGAAAACGAATGAGGATTATCAAAAACGGAAGACTCCCTGGCTATGCAAACGGTCAGATCACAATCACATGCAAAAACTGTGGATGTATTTTTGAGGCGAACGCAAATGAATACGACATTTCCGAAGTAAAAAGCGTGCTGACACTCCATCATGACGGGTTCAGGAAAGAAAATCGATATATTATCGTGTACGACTGCCCGTTCTGTAACACGCATGGCGAAACATATATTCAATGCCGATCACTTCTAATGGAGGACGAGAATAATGACCGTTGAATTCGGAGCATACCTGTTTGCACTGACCGTAATGCTGATGGTGATCGCGGCCGGAACCGCCCTGATATGCCAGTATTTCAACGCGAAAGCCCGATATTTGAGGACGACGGCACTCCAGACGATGGAGTTCCTGGGCAAGGTCGGAGACGCGCTGACCAAGATCGTTCCTAAGATCAAGGAAACTCGCGACGGAAACAAGGATTAATACGGACAGATAATTCTGTACCTATTTTGAAGGAGGAATGGACTCATGAGTAAGGCGGTAAACGAGTTTTGGGCGAACTACAAGGACGCGTTGAAAGAACGAGGCTTCGGTAAACTCCTCCCGCGACTCAGAAAAAAAGATCTTGAGCAGATGTCATTGCATGACGTCTTCGAAGGCGTGATCGATAAGATCACCGGAAAAGACGTCATGTTCGAACGTCCGCTCGGGACGATTTCGGACGAGGAGTGGGATGAGCTGACCGATCGCATGGAGAAGCGCGGCAACAAGCTCGCCCGGGAAATGGGCTTTGTTGATGTGCTGCCGGAAAAGGACGACACTCCGATTTACGGAGAGGAACAGAACCAGAACTGACCAAACAGCGGAGGCTGCGTGAAGAACGTGGCCTCTGACTTTTTATTTTTGAAGGAGGGAATCAGTATGGGTTCGTTGAGGTATCCTCGAAGCTGGACAAAAGAACAGTTCATTATGGTTGACGGAAGATACGTACAGATTACTGATATTCCTACGGTAGAAACGTTCGAGCCTGAGCCAAAGATGTCGGCTGGGATCATCATCGAAGACGTCGACGAAACCAGAATTTACGAACTGCTGGAGGAGGATTGAACGATGGCCACTTACACAATATGCGATATATGCGGATCCAAGACCGGAATCTACTTATATTCACTTGAACTCCGGAACGCTACGGATCCTACGGACTATGAGGAAAACGGCTTCGAATGCGATCTTTGCAAAGATTGCGCGAAGAGCGTCAAGAATTTCATAAAGAAGGAGAGAAAAGCAAATTGGCACATCGACAAGGAACTTGAGTAAATTGTTGGAGGATGAGTGATGTCCAGTTATACGAAATGCGACATGTGCGGATGCGTTATTACTGAATCCTTCTTCGCGCATTCCCTTCAGATCCGGAGGAAAACGAAATATGCAGCAAACATCTTCGAATGCGATCTTTGTGCGGATTGCGCGAAGATATTAAAGGATTTAATAAAGAAGGAGAGAAAAGCCAATGAGCACGTTGATCAGAAACTTGAGTAAATTCTGGGCGAGGAATTCGTCCAAGATCCTCACGGTCGCCTCGGCCGGAGGCGTTGTGGCTACCGGCGTGACCAGTTATATTGCCGGTACGAAGGTCCCGCTGATCGTAGATCGGCTTCGGGAAGAATATGGGGATGAGATTCCCAAGAAGGAACTGGCGAAGGCCGTGGCTGTTCCTATGCTTCCTCCGGTATTGAGCGGCGGCCTGACAATCGCGTCGATCGCGGTAAACGAGGCACTCAACACAAGGCAGAAGGCGTTTCTGACAGGACTTGTGTCGGCCGGGGAGATCGTAGCACAGAAGCAGCAGGCGAAGATCAAAGAATTGCTCGGAGCGGAAAAGGCGCGTGCTGTTCAGGATGATATTCAGAAGGAAGCGCTCAAGGAGTACCCGGTGTCGCAGGCACATGTAATTGCTACCGGCAAGGGCGATTCGCTCTGTATGGATGCCTGGACACACCAGTATTTCACAAGCGACATTTTCTTCATTGAACGAATGGTGAACGAATTCAACAGGCGTTTGATTGGGGAAATGTGGCTGAGTCTGAATGACTGGTACGACCTGATCGGATTGCCTCAGGCTGAGTGTGGCGACTATCTGTATTTCAATGTCGACAGGCAACTTGAACTGGAGTATACGTTCGGAGAGTCCGATGACGGACGGCCGTGCCGCATTATCTGGTTCAAGAAGAAACCGAAAGAATACGAACACGGGAGGCATTGATTATGACCAAAGACCAGGAAGAAAGGCTCATCGCTGCTATTAACCTCAACACCTGGATGAAGTCTAGACAAATTCTTCTGAAGTTTTACACTACGGACCTTCACGATCTGGCAGATCGTAACATCAGAAACGCCGTAAATCTGGTGGCCGACGTGAACCATGTTGTCGACCAAATCGAGAGTATTTACAAGACGGGAGATGAAGAATAATGGAAGAGACTGAAGGCAAGTTCTCAAGGCCCAACATGAACTATGTTCCGATTCGACCGCATCCGTCCAGGATGGAACGGGCGAAGATGATATTCTTCAATACCTCCATCCTGTGCGGAACGGCGGTCGTTCTGGCGGTTACGGTGAAGGTTATTCTGAGTCTGTTTATGTGAGGTGCGAAATGGCGAATGGCTTTATACACGACAATATAATGTACCCAGTTGATTTGTCCGGGTTCAAGAAGTGGTATCATCAACTGGTAGTGAGGAAACTCTACGGACGGAACAAAAGATTTCGGTTGTTTAACCGAGTCAGTGGCTTCTGAATGCCGCGTCAGAAACAACAGCTATTATGGTAGACTAAACTACAATTTTGAAGGAGGAATTCTCATGGCTAAGGAAACCAAGAAGGAACTCGAGAAGAAGACGGAAACCACGACGGTGGAGAAGCTGAAAAAGAAGGAAGCCAAGCTTTCCCAGGGGGAGAAGCTTTTGAAGTGGCTCCTGCCGGGTGAGACGACCAAAGAAACGGTCAAAATCTGGCTGAAGCGCGGCGCCAAAGCTGCGGCAGGAATCGGCATCGGAGCTATCGCTGGGTATGCGATCGGCTCCAGAAACGGAGGCAACCACGAGGAACCCGTCTCAACAGAGTCCGAGCCCTATGAGGCTCCGACGGAAGAGTAACTACCGAACAAAGCGGAGGCTGC
>Ga0247611_10010688_pt1 | contig 10743 bp, 6 predicted proteins | sample 177DNAGHGhighgp2_FD_192422 | JGI IMG/M metagenome (GOLD analysis project Ga0247611, IMG submission 192422) | Sheep rumen microbial communities from Palmerston North, Manawatu-Wanganui, New Zealand - 1770 DNA GHGhigh gp2 | ecosystem: Host-associated > Mammals > Digestive system > Stomach > Rumen ... | reverse complement strand
AGAAGCACATTCCGGTGATGTTGCACCGTGCAGCAGTCGGTTCCATCGAACGCTTCCTCGGCATTTTGATTGAAGAATTCATGGGCGATTTCCCGCTGTGGCTTGCTCCGGTTCAGGCCCGCGTGCTCCCGATTTCCGAGAAGTTCGTTGACTACGCTAAGTCCGTGGAACGCGAGCTCGTGAACGCCGGTGTCCGCGTGGAAGTCGACGAATCCAACGAAAAGCTCGGCTACAAGATCCGCCAGTGCGAACTCCAGAAGGTGCCGTACCTCCTCATCGTCGGCGAGAAGGAAGTTGCCGATGGTGTCGTGTCTGTGCGTAAGCGTAAGGACGGCGACAAGGGTAGCATGACTGTCCAGGCCTTCCTCGACATGACCGCTGACGACCGCAAGGTTGTGCGGTAATCGTCAACCACGAAAGATCCCCGCCTTCGCGGGGATGACGATTCCTTCGCGGGGATGACATTTTAGAAAACGCAGACTCGATTGAGTCTGCGTTTTTCTTTAGCGAACTAGCGTCTTAATTGTCCTTGGTCCACAGCGGACAATGTAGATTCCCGGTTCCGCGATGGGAATCGAAAGTGTTTTTGCCTGTGCCTGGCCAGACCATACCCTGGAGCCTCGCACATCAAAGACGGCCACGCTCTTATCAAGCAACTCGCCCTGCAATACGATGTTTCTGTTTGCGGAGGCGACCGTAAAGTCGAACGAGAATTCCCTTTGCGGCATAGGTGCTGCTGTCGTAATTTCATGGACACGGTTTCCTTCATCCCTGCTGCCGGCACGAGATTCAAAAGCTTCAAGTTCTTCAACTAGGATAGGGTAACCACCGTTTATCATAACGATTCCGCTATCCGGAACGAAATCCGGACCCAGGGAATCCGCATACTTGTGGATTTCACTTGGCTTCATTCGATCTTCAATCAAGATTCCGTCTTCGTATATTTCCGCAAAATTAAAGCAACGGATGCAAGAATCCTGGGCGTCAGTAACCTTGTAAAGGCCCACTGTAGACCACTTACCACTAACTCTCCCTGCATTATAGGACGATTCCACAGTGTACTGGTTGAACCTATTTCCGCCCGAATAACCGCCCATCAAACCGCCTACATAATTTCTCCCAATGACTTCGCCCATGTTTCTAAGGAAACCTATATTGTATGTCAACTTGCTATCGCTATCCCTACTGATGCCGAAACTGCCAGCAATTCCTCCGACATAATATCTCCCCGAAATGGTTCCATAGTTTCTATTATGTTTTAAATATGACCCTGACTTGGGAACATCGATGGAATAGGCGCCCAAAATACCGCCAACATCTTCCTCCCCATGGACAGAACCGTAGTTGTCACATCTGCTAGCACCGCCGCCATGGGCATAAGAGACTTCCCCGCGCCCAAAGATTCCGCCAACATACATGGTCCCCTTTACTGATCCCTTGAAGATGCAATCATCAACCGATGAACTGCCTGATGTATAGCCTGGAAATCCGACAACGCCACCTACATATTTACTTCCCTCGACAATGGCGTCAACAAAGATATCATGCACATCCCCTGTTGTTGCACCGGCGGCTGCGCCCACAAAACGTTCGCCCTTGATAAAGGAGTTGATGATGTACAGGTTACTAATTTCGCCATCCAGAAAACCAAAGAGACCTTGGAAATCGTCTTCGGAATTCATATAAAGCCCACTGATAATGTGGTTGTTGCCATTAAGGTTGATTTTTGCTGGTTTTACTGAATCACCTACAGGGAGCCACTTGTACTTAGGTGGAGTCACTCCCCAAGTCGAAGCGTCGCCTTCGTTAATGACGATATCGGTCATCAAGATGAAATCCTTGCCGGCCATTGACGAATCCGTGGCGCTTTGAACCATCAAGGCGAATTCTTCTGGTGTCGTAATTTCAATGTAGTAGCCAACAGTCTTGAAAAAAGACTTTGCCGGCTTAACAGGCCATGGAACGGGTTCAGCTGCATGGCTTATCGAGAAAAACAAGATAATAAACGCTAAAGCAAGTCTGTTCATATTCATCCTCCCTTATTCGCCATCCTGAACACATCTGACAAAGCATATGTGTTGTTGCCTGTTCATATAAGTTAAACGTCTGTCGGCCATCCAGAACATTATCGCGGAAGCACGAATGTCCTGCATTGGATTTGCGGCACAGAACAGCCCTATGTCGTTTCGCATATAGTAATGGGCTTCTCTACTCATATCATAGTCTAAAGGTAAGGCGGAAAATCCAGTCGTATTGACCGGGCTTTCCGCAACGCTCTTCCAAGCTATAATCCATCCGGCATCAGAAATGAGCGATGCCATATCGTAATGGTTAATAAGCGTCTTCCATTCGTTAGTATCGGGAACGTGCCATCCACTAGGGCAAATTCCCCTGTACGGAAATTCCATTAAGGAATCCGGCACGGCAACCGTGGCGTAAGCGGTATCGATGCCCGTCAGCGCCATCCAGGTGTAACCCCTGCCACCAATGCCACAGTCTTCGCCATCTTCAACATAGCAGAGGCTGTGGGCTTGCAAGTACTCCGATCCGTCGCTGTAGTTCAGATTTTCGGCCATCCAATTTTTCCCGTCTATGACAACGGTCTTGTACTCCTTGCCATCGCGGTCATCCTTCAAGATACCGTATTCAACATCCTTGTTGAATACATCCTCCTTATCAATATAGCGCAGCGAGTCCTGCACCCAGGCGTGATTTTCGCAGCGGTACCGGTAGCCGAGCAGGCTGTATACTTCGCCTTCGTTCGACTTCAGGCATGGATGGAGCTGGCACATTTCTACGTACGAGGCCCGTCGCCATGCGCCACTGTCGTACACATAGTAAACAAACTGCGGCTCTCCGCTTACGATGCACGATGCCGGCAGCTTGGGTGGATAACCTTTATCATCCTTGGTGAAGCGGGCAATCGCAAAGGATCCTTCGCCTAGAGGCTTGAGGCCTACAGTATCGGCAACAGAATCGGGGACTACATACCAGTGACCCTCGCTGCACTGGTAATAGCCGTTTTTTGAATACCCTACGGTTGTATCCCGAATAAACACACCTTCTTTATCGCTGGTGCACTTTTCTAGGATGGAATCACGGGCATCCTTGATGATGCTGGAAACGTCGTGATCCAGGATCATCCAGTCCCAGACATCTATTTTGTCGTCGAACTCTTCACCAAGGGGCCACTCGTCCCTGTCCATCCAAGCTCCATCGTGGCAAATAAACCCTTCCCGTTCTCCGCGATGATAGAATTCCGCCCCTTCCAAGGTGGAATCGCATTCAGGGAAGTCGCTCAGTGTATCGCGAACTACAAGAAGATGCTCCTCGCGCCAAGCCGTCTTGTTGGTACATTTCACGTTAAGTTCTAGAGATTCAACGTAAATAACCTTGTACCAGTACGAAGAATCGCATTTCGGTAGGTCGGCAAACTTCAAGACAGATTCTACGTTACCGGCAGAACTGCTTGACGAACCTTTCTTTTCGCTGGAACTGGATTTCGCGCTGGAACTAGACTGTGTGCTGGAACTGGACTCTTCACTCGAGGCCTGCCACTCCTTGTAATCTTTCCAATCTTTCCCGTCGCAAACCATTGTCCCGTTACCATCGGACAGGTAGACGACAATCCCCTTCCGGTCCAGGTTGCATTCGTAATTTTTCAGGTCGGATTCACTCTTGACGTAGGTGCCATCGGCCTCGTACAGTTCAACAAAGGATTCGTCGTCGCTGCAGCCAAGATACAGGGCAGCGAGCAGAAAAATGGTTACGGATTTTACCGGAAATTTCATTAGTTGCCCCCCACGTTTTGAATTTTCTTGATGCATCGCAGATGACAATAAAGGCCGGCGCCGTCAGCAAGTTGTGTTTGCTCCGAGTAATGTTTATCGGTATATGCTTCCGCTACTATATAATAAACATCACTTCCAAATGAACGTCTCGACGCTGTACAGAAATAAGCTTCCTGATGTACCCAGTCATTCGACCTATACACGCCACTAGGCAGGAGTGTCAGACCATACTGGTTGTAATCATCGCGGTTCGTAATTGATCTACTGTCAGACACAAAGCCCCATATATCCTTTGCCATGGTCTTTACAGAGGCGTTGCGGAAAGATTTATCCCATTCCGAAAGAGTAGGGATTCTCCAGCCATCAGGGCATAGACCCTGATGCTTCAGGGTGTCCTTAGGCGTTGGCGTCGAGGTAGGAGAATAAGCAAGCTGCAATGCATCATGCCAGTTATAAAAACGTCCCGTGATTTCGCAATTCTTGGGTTTGTCGTTATAGCACTTGCCCATTGTCGAATCTTCGCCAGCATAGTTCAGGTTTTCCGCCATCCACATATATCCGCCCGCTTCAAGAGTCTTGTACTCCTGTCCGTCACGCTCGTCGACCATGGTCCCGTACTCTATGTTCTCGTTAAAATAGTTCTGGCGCGGACGCTCGTAGATGGTCATGTATTCCCATTTTTCTTTTGCATGGCAGATAAACGGGTAACCCTTAAAGTCAATTATTTCACCCTCGTTCCTTTTTGAACAGGATTTCTTGAAACAGACCTCCGTGGGGTCCGCCATCCGCCATCCGTTATCGTAGACAAAAAGACGCTTGCCTGCATTCATCAGGGATTCGTCGCAATATTCCGACATGTCTTTTGTCGGTTTACTAACGTTTGCTTCCTTAAATGAATCCGGTGTGCCAGGCCCAAACCCTAGTGTGTCGGCGAATACTGTTGTTACACCCGACCAAATTCCTTTTTTGCAGTAGTACAGGTTGTCTCGGGATGCGCCAATCAGCCTTGCCGTATCCGTCACAAAGGCGCCATCGTTGTTGCTGCCGCATTTGCCGAGGATCTCGTCCGCATCCTTTATAGATCGTTCATAGTTACTTCTGCTACTGCTGCTGAATTGCAGTAGCGAGTCGGGAAAATCAAAATAATTATTGAGGTTCGACTTGCCGTCCTTGCTGACCGAATCCAGCGTCAGAGGGACATACGGTGAATCATCTTCCGATGGAGTGAATTCCGTCCATTTTTCGCCGGTACACTTCATATAGCCGTTCAGTGAAGCGATAAAGACATAGCGGCCTTCATGGGAACTGTTGCATTCTCGCAGGTGCTTGATGGAGGGCAGCGTATCGTCGGCGGCAACGTAAATGTTCAGCGCCGTAATAGAAGAGCTACTTGTGGATGTCCCGCTTGTAGGCTCGGAATCTGAACTCGAACTACTGGAACTTGATTTCTTCCCCTTATTCTGAGGATTGTCCGGGTCTTCAAAGGATTCGAAGGCAATCCAGAAACCGTCCTGACAGACAAGGTAAGCGTCTTCAAGCGACACGTAGACCGAGTCTCCCTGCTGCTCTTCGCCGCAGTCGCCCAGGTCCTGGACGGATTTCACTATCGGATGTTTCGGATTCGGACTGATACTGTAGGAATCTTCGCCACAACCTGCAAGCAGGCCTATGGTGAAAAGAACGCCTCCCCACTTGCGTATTACATCAAATTTCGGCATATTCTATATTCTCCTAAACACTCATCAAGAAATCATTACAGACAAATAAGCCGGTTTGTTCCCGTGTTTGTCTGGAATATAGAAAAAGGGCGTATCGCGGTAGCGACACGCCCCTCATTATTAGTCGTTGATTTGATTAATCGTTAATCATTCTTTCGTAGAACTTGCGGTACTTGTCCTTGTCTTCCGTCTTGCGGACAGCGATGGCGTCCTGCGGGTGACGGTTGAGCATACCCGTAATCATCTGCGGGATGATGTAGCCCCATTCGTACTTTTCCTTGAGCGGGAGGAAGAGTTCCTGGATGGCGTCGAGCACCGGACGCAGGTCGTATTTCGGGTTCTTGAGGAAGCTGAGCAAGAGTTCGGTGGTGCAGTTGCCGGCGCCGCGGCCCATGCCGGACACGGAACCGTCGAGGTAGTCGACATGGTCGATGATGGCCTGGATGGTGTTGCTGAAGGCAAGCTGCTGGTTGTTGTGTCCATGGAAGCCGAACTGCTTGTTCTTCACGATGCTCCTGTAGCGCGTGATTTCCTTGTCGATGTCTTCCTGGTAGAAGGCGCCGAAGCTGTCGACGAGGTACAGGATGTCGGCCTTGCATTCTTCGTTCACCTGGTGGAGCGCTTCGTCGAGTTCCGGACCGCGGTCGCGGCTCACTGCCATGATGTTGAGCGTAGTTTCGTAGCCCATGTCATGGAAGGCGTTCACCATGCTGATGCCTTTGTCGATGTTCTTCACGTAGCTGGCCACGCGGAACATCTGGTACGGGCTTTCGCTTGCCGGCTTCACGGCGTCCATGTTCACGCGGCCCACGTCGGCCATCACGGCCATCTTCATCTTGGATTCGATGCCGTCTTTTACCTTCCAGAGCAGGTCGTCTTCGCAGAATTTCCACGGGCCGTATTCCTTCGGGTCAAAAAGTTCGGGGGAGTTCTTGTAGCCCATTTCCATGTAGTCGATGCCGGCTGCGGAAAGGAGGGTATAGAGGCGGCGGACGAATTCCAGGGAGAAGTCGTGCTTGTTGACGAGGCCGCCGTCGCGGATGGTGCAGTCGAGGACTTTGATGCTTTCGTAGTACATGGTTAATTCCTTTGTTGTGCAGCCAAATGTAGGTTCTTTGCCCGGCATAAACAATAGCACGTGATAAAATAGTTTAAAAATCTGTATAAATAACGCAAAACATGCGTTAAAAATAGTGGAAATGGCTTAAATTGGACCGTTTGTGGCGCGTTGAGTTTGCCGCTAAACCTCTTTTTAGAGCTTCTTGGTATGCTTCGAAACGGAACTTTCTGGTTGCCTAGAAACGTGCCTTTTGTTATTTAACGCATGAAATGCGTTTATAATTTTTGTGGTTGGAGTTCCCGTTTTGGCCTCTTTTTAACATTTTGACAACGAAACTTTACTCCGCAGGGGAAAATTTATGAGCGGAACGGGTGGAAATAGCTTATTTTAAAAATGAGGTAGTGTATGAGTTTTCTAAAGGTTTCGGCTCCGTTGCTGGTCCTCGTGATGTCTCTTGTGGGTGAATGTCTTGCGGTTCCTGCGTATCCGCATCCGATGACGGTGAAGAATCCCGATGGTTCCGAAGTGGTTGTCCGCAAGGTCGGTAACGAAAAGCTCCATTACACGGTTTCGGAAGAGGGGAATCTTGTCGTGCGCGATAGTCTCGGCTTCTGGAACTATGCCGACGAATCGGGAGTGTCGACGGGCGTGCGGCTGCACAAGCGGGGTGACCGCAGCGATGTCGAGAAGAAGTTCCTTGAAAAGCGCAACCCGAAGGATATTCTCAGAAAGTTCGTGAAGGCGAAAAGGGATAATCTGAAAAAGGCGGATTCCCTTTCGGCTGTGTTGCCGCTCCGCAGGTCGGTCCGTTCTTTTGCCCGCACTACAACCGCGCTTGATTCCGTGCTCTCCGTGGCTACGCGGCCTCCATTCGATAGTGTCGTCACGATGGGCGAGGGCAACGTGCTGGTGGTTCTTGTGGAATTTTCGGATGTCAAGTTCGCGTCGCAAAACCCTCAGCAGGTCTTCCAGCGCTTCCTAAACGAGGAAGGGTATTCCGAAAACGGAATGCGCTGGAGCGTGCGTGATTACTTTGTGCAGAATTCGATGGGGAAACTCAAGCCGACCTTCGATGTGGCGGCTCCGGTAACACTTTCTAAATCGCAGTCCTACTACGGTTTGTCCGAGATTCCGGACGAGGCCCTCAAGGAGGCGATTAATGCCATTAAGAGTCGGGGCGATGTCACGTTTAGCAAGTACGATCGCGACGGAGACCGGTACGTAGACTATGTGTACATGATCTATGCCGGCGTGGGCGAGGCGGATTCCGATATAGAAGAGGCCATCTGGCCGCAGGCGGGGTACATGTGGCCCATAAATGTCGGTGGAGGCTACTACGTGGAAAAGTTCGCCTGCTCTAGCGAACTGAACGGCGTGCTCTACGTGAATAACCCGAGGTCGACTGCCCTTGCGGGGATGGGTGTGCTGGTTCACGAATACAGCCATGTGCTCGGGCTTCCGGATTTCTACGACACGAAGGATACAACTGGCGAAAACTATTCGACCCCGTATATCTGGAGCCTGATGGATATGGGCGAGTACAATACCTATTCGGATGCGTTGGAATTGAGCGGTAGCGCGCCCCCGCGCCTGACCGGTTTTGAGAGGTTCTCCCTGGGTTGGCTGACTCCGCGCATCTTGCGCAAGGTGAATGGCGAGGTGACTCTGCGCGGTATCGATATGAACGATGCCATTATTATCCCCTCGTCCAGGAAGAACGAGTACTTTGTGCTGGACTACCGTGCAAAATACGATGAGATTGCTCCGCTGCCGAATAGCGGACTGCTTGTCTGGCGAATTGCCTACGACAAGAACGCCTGGGTCAACACCAACGTTGTCAATACGGGCGACGATCATCGCATGAACTTTATACGCGCCGACAAGGATAGCGGATTGAAATTGAGCTGGTTCTCCTATTCTCCCTTCACGGATACGAACCTGATGGGGGACCCGTTCCCCGGCTACAAGAAGGTTGTCGAGTTTGACCAGTTTGTCACGTATTCGGGCGAGAACCTCGGCTTGCGTATCTATGATATTGTCGAGACGGATTCCACGGTGTCGTTCAAGGTGGAATGGGAAAATCCGGACCCGATTTCGAGTTCTTCGGAAGAGGTGAGCAGCAGTTCCGCCTTGCCGCCGAGCAGCAGCTCTGTGTTGCCGCCTAGCAGTAGTTCTGCGGTGCAGTCGAGTAGCAGCACTACGGCCTTACCCGAAATCGCTTCTGCTGCGGCTTCGCTGCGTGTCGAGGCGGGCGTCCTCTATGTGGATGTCGGGGCCCCGGGCCAGAAAACTGTCCGCATCTTCGACATGCAGGGGCGCATGGTGCAGAGCAGCGTGTTTACCGGAAATGCGACATCGATAGGCCTGGGTGGCCTGCCGCATGGCAGTTTCTTTGTCCGGGTCGATGCCGGCGCGCGTACCTTGAAGAAGGGTGTTTTTGAAATCAAGTAAATAACCCCAAATTTCCCGAAAAAAAAGGAAAAATCCATGTAAACTTTTGTACATGGACTTTTTGTCAATATTACTTTGGTTGTGACTGTGAACTTTCTGCGCGTGGGAATATAGTTTCTTGGTACACACTCAAAGGGAGTTTTGGTATGAGGATGATTTCCATCGCGAGTGTGTCGCTGGGGCTTGCTATGGCCTCAGCGGCATACGCTTTTACTGTCACCGGAACCGTCAAGGACGAAAGCGGGAAGGCTGTTCAGAACGCTTCCGTTTCGCTTTTGGGCAAGGCTCTTGATACAAAGACCGATGCTACCGGTGCCTTCACAATTCATCAGGACGAGGCTGTCACTCCGGGTGATTCTCTCGGCCAGGGCGAACCGTGCGTTGCTGGCACTCCGGGTTGCGACGGCGGCTCTGACGCTCTGTTCCAGCAGCGCGCGGCTGTCGGCTACCTCTCCGTGAACGGCGGGGTACTCTCGTTCTCGCAGGGCTCGGGCTCTCCGGTGCACGTGCAGGTTTTCGACATGGTCGGTAACCGCCTGCTAAACGAAACGCTCTATGGTTCCGGCACGGTCAACATGAAGGCCTCCGTGAAGGCGAAGGGCGTGTATTTCGCACGTGTCCGCGTGGGTAATGCCCAGCAGAACTTCCGCTTCACGGCTGACGGCAGCTTTAATGCGACATTCGGCACGAAGACATCGGCAAAGGCCTTGCTCAAGGTGGGCGATAGCGACGACCTTCGCGTTGTTGCCGATGGCTTCGACACGCTGAACGTGAAACTCAATAATCTTGATACGACCCTTGCGCTTACGCTCAAGAAAACCGCTCCTCCGGAGCCGCAGTATGCCTACGGTTGGGGCCTCAAGAACGATCCGGTGCCCACACGTGGTTGCGGCAAGACCTGGAACCGCGTGAAGAACGGCAGCTACGAATTCCAGTGGAGCAAGGGCAAGCGCACCATCCGCATCGACATTCCCGACAATTACGACAACAAGAAACCGTACAAGCTCATTTTCGGCATGCACTGCATGGGCGGCTGGGCCGGCGGTGTGCAGCAGGAAGGCTACTATGGCCTCAAGCCGCTTGATACCCAGAAGACGGCTATCTATGTCGCTCCCGAAGGCAACGGAAACCAGGCCCCGTGGGGTCAGGATGACTACCTGCTCTTCGATGAACTTTTGGCCGATTTGCAGAGCAACCTTTGCATTGACTCTAGCCGCGTGTTCTCTACGGGATTCAGCTACGGTTCCATGTTCAGTAACGGCCTTTCCTGGAACCACCAGGATGTGCTCCGTGCAGTTGCCGTGTACGAGACTGCAGAGCGCAACATCTGGCTCCCGCAGCGCAAGAAGATGGGCATCGGCTGGATGGGCGTGCTCGGCCTGCAAGATGACCTTTGCCGCCCTGAAATGGGTCGCGCCGCTCGCGACATCATCCTGGAACTCAACTCCGAAAACGGCAAGGCCAAGAATGAAAAGGCCCAGGAATACGGCGGCAGTGGTCCGCACGTCTGCTACGATTACACGACAGTTGAAGAACGTTTCCCGGTTCGCTGGTGCACGCAGAATGGCGGCCACATCTGGGACCACAAGGATCCTGGCCAGAACAAGTCCTGGGTTCCGCAGGCCACATGGGAATTCTTCAGCAAGTTCTAGAAAGTTCACACATCCACACTCCAATAACCTTCCTGGCTTTACGGCCGGGGAGGTTTTTTGATTAACCCTCT
>Ga0247611_10010685_pt1 | contig 10747 bp, 9 predicted proteins | sample 177DNAGHGhighgp2_FD_192422 | JGI IMG/M metagenome (GOLD analysis project Ga0247611, IMG submission 192422) | Sheep rumen microbial communities from Palmerston North, Manawatu-Wanganui, New Zealand - 1770 DNA GHGhigh gp2 | ecosystem: Host-associated > Mammals > Digestive system > Stomach > Rumen ... | reverse complement strand
ATTATTGAACTTTCGCATGTAAGAAATCACATGCATATATTAACGTAAATTTGGAATAAAAAAGGCTTCAAAGTTTGTTTAACTCATTGAAAATGAGTAATTTTATAGTGACCAAACAATAAAATTCAAACTTAGAAGCCGTGAGCAAAGATACAACTATTCTATCAGATTTGAGAAGTTTCTTCTCTGAAAATGAAAATAATCGTGCAATTAACAGCATAATGAGAGTGATGGAACATATAAACATACGCTCTAGCCAGATTGGTGTAGAGAAGCGTGCGAATTGCAAGTTTACATCCTTGCAGGTACTCAATCTGCTTATGCTCTTTCCGTTCTTTGTTGTCAAGAATGCCTGCCAGTATTCTGGTTCAGCACTCAGCCATTTGTTTGTCTGTGAAAAAGACATGTTCTATCGTTTTATGAATGATGGCAATGTCAGATGGCGCAAGTTGCTTTATGCTATGAATCTCCAATTAATAAAGAAGATACAGCATGAAAGCAATGTCTCTCATGACAAGCCTGTCAGTTTGATCATCGATGATACAGATGCGCCTAAAACAGGTAAGCATACAGAACTGATCGGTCGTGTATGGTCTCATGTTCTGCAGCGCAGCATCCTTGGCTACAAGTGCCTTACACTTCTTCTCTCTGATGGAACCAGCCAGTTAATGCTAGACTTCTCTCTTCATGGCGAAAAGGGAAAGAAGGAAGACAAAATTCAGGGACTTACTTTCAGGGAACGTAACGCTCGCTTTAGTGAAGATCACATTGGTCAGGCTGTAGAAGAACGTATCAAGGAATATGATATGAAGAAGACAGATAAGGCTATTGAAATGGTCAAATACGCCATAAAACGTGGTATCCGCTTCGATTATCTCCTGATTGATAGTTGGTTTACCAATGCGTCTTTTGTGAAACTGATAACTTCTCGTCATATCAAATGTAATCTGCTTGGTATGATTAAGCTTGGCAAGACCAGATATCAGACTTCGTTTGGAGAATTGACAGCCAAAGAAATTATCAAGAAACTCCATAAGCTTGGCCTCTACAAACATAATGCTACACTCAAGTGTACATATTGTACCATCGATGTGAAGTATGCTGGTACAACCGTTCGATTGTTCTTCTGCAAGCGTGGACGTAATGGTCAATGGAACGGATTACTCACTACTGATATGAAACTTAGCTTCCTTAAAGCCTACAGGATATACTCTATGCGTTGGGCTACGGAATGTGCATATCGCGATTGCAAGACTCTTCTGAATCTTGGCAGATGCCAGTCGATTCATTTCTCTGCACAGATTGCTAGTTTTACACTAACTTTGATGCAGTACAACATACTTTGTACAGTGAAGCGATTTGAATCGTATGAAACCATCGGTATGCTCTTTGTAGATGCTATGGATGAATCTCTAGAGCTGTCTGTAACGGACAAGATATGGGAACTCATACTGGATACCATTCTGGAAATAGCAGCATTGGTATCTGCTGATGCCAGCGAGTTGCTTAGCGCACTTATTGAAGATAATCCAAAGTTCCATAAATTGTATAAAATGTACAATTTAAATGTCGCTTAATGAATACATATTCACTTGCGAAACTTTAGTAATATGACAAAAAAATCAAGGAAAAACAGGGTGTTTCTCAATTAGTTTATTACTTTGCATCGAAAACAGGAACTCAACAAGAACGCATTAAATATACACATGTCAATACTCTTTTCGGGATTGAATTTGCAAAAAGGATAACGGGTTGTACCCGCTATCCTGTTTTATTAACTAAGATAAGTCTGATGTCTAGAGTATTTGGAACATTACTACTCGCATATCTTCATCCTCCACTGCGGTAACATCCCATATCACTTCAAAGCCATCCTTGTGGAACGAACCTATATAGTCAAGTATGGCATCCATCTCTTCCATCGTCAAAACGGATGTCTGGGGCTTAAAGAGATTAAAGACAACTCGTCTTGCATTAAAATCATTACGCGGATCAATTCGAATCAGCTGAAAAATGTCTTTTGCTGATTCTTCCTCCTTATAGTAAGTGCTCACCTCGAAATAATTGAAACGGCTTGTCATAATCGATAGTATTTATAATGTATTTAACTGTAATGTCACTTTGCTGATACCTTTAAACGGCTTACTTCTCAATGCTCTTTTATCGATATGCTTTGGATTGGCAGGATTGAAAGGATCATAACCATAGGACAAAGCTGCATCAGAGAAAAATACCTGTGATTTGATCAGAAGATCAAGCGAAGCCAACGAACCTTCAATATCTGTATCGATGGTCACTACCGGCAGATCAGCGGGGAACAGATCAGGATACATACCCGTCGCCTTGTCCTTATGTATTCCCTTTCCTTCAATAATCAGATCCTCGGAGAACTGCCTCTCCCTTGGGGTTCTCAGCATAACGATGCATGTATCATCAAAGTTATTGGAAACAAAAATGAAACGACCGTGAGTGAAGTTCCTGTAGTCGCAACACTGTACCGATGCATAACCGCACTCTACGAACTTGGTCTCGATATCAGTTGCGACTGCTTCACCATAACCTGCATATAGTACTATGTAATGCTTATAGGCATTGAAAGGCTTAAGCGCTGCACCTGCAACACGACTCTGATATGTATAAGTAGTATTACCAATGTTCAGCTTCTTAGAAAAAGAACTGTCACTTGTAAATGCCTTGTATATCAAGGCGAACACGGCTATATTCGACAGTGCACTCACGAAGCCTGTAAGGCCAAAGTCAGGCCAGCTGTACGCAAAGCAGCCAGCACCCTTCCTGTGTGCTCTTGCAATAATATCGTTACTCTCTCTCGGCTTGGTGATGCATGCTGAATTTGCTGGATTAAGGGTAAAAGCGCGCTGGGATGTGTAGTTCGGGTCTACACCATGACCACTGTTACTGAGGATTAGAACCTTTGAGTTGCGTACCACTGCATCCGAAAGTGAGGCAAACGAAAGCGGTGTAACTGCTTTTGCCAATCCTTGATAAGTTGAATATAACATGGTCATGTAGACTATCGGTGATGAAGCACCACCACTGGAAACGCCTATAAGAGGACGTACTGGATCTTTCATGAGGAAAGATCTGAGATCACTGACATCCTGCTTCTCTGACCACTCTAAAACCTCTCTAACCTTGGATAGAGTTTCACGGAACTGTGCTTTGCCTTTACTGCTCATTGTATTTATCTATTATTGATTTCCGGAGACAAAATTACTATATTGTCATCCGTCTGAAAGGTTTAGTATATACTACTGAACATTTTTTGCTGATACATGGAAAAAATTCGTTTAAAAGCTGTATATTTGCATTTATAATAATGATATCTAAACAAATCATATGGCAGAAAACGACAATATTACTGTAATCGACCCTTCCCAGATGCAGAATGATAAACATCCTGACGAGCTCTTTGAGTTCATCCGTAAGCCCTCAGTAAGCAGTACACCTACTCCTGCAAACAAGATATACGACAAGATCCGTAATATGACTGACAACAAGGAAAAGATGAAACTCCTTATTGAAGCCTTTGACGAAAAGCAGCTTGAGGAACTTGTTGCTTATGCAGAGAATAAGCTTAAGGAGGAAGTACCTATGCTGCCTGCTATTGGACTTATCAAAGTATACCGATGCGAAAAGGAAGAGGCAAATCCTCATAAGGTTATCGGAAGATATAAAATCATGTTCATGCAGTTCAAACAATCCCGTTACATCGATAAAGAACTTCTGCAGAAAAACTATAAGATCTATTATCTTGCAATACTCCTTGCCAGGAAGATTGGACTCGGAAAGGTATCCAGAAAGCAGTTCGAAGACCATCCGGAAGTATTGTCCGGTCTTCATAAGCTCGTTTATCCTATTGTTGATGACTATCGCCTAAAGAATCTGTATGGCAATCCTGACAGGAACAGATACAAAGGTACCACCAAGAGCGACTACTCTCCTATGGAAAAGACTCTCGACAGAATAAGTCAGGATTTCTGCAAGCTTCGTGGTGAATGGAGATACTTCTCCGTATTCAGGGAAAACGAAGGCAAGAAAGCCATCTTCGAGTGCAAGATGCCTGCCGACAGGATATGGATTGATGACGAACTACTTGATTATGCAAAGGAGAACTTTGCTGTTTTTAAGGAAGTAAATTCCGATAGTATATACTAATCCTTTAATACCATTCCTTATTCATTATCTTTGCACAAAAATAAACATAAAAGGTAATGGATAAGGAAATCGTAAACACAAAATGCCTCACCTTAGCTATCGACAGAGTTATTGCTAAGGCAAAGGGTTCCAAGCTTGACAACCAGCTCTTTTTGGATGAATCCGATGATATCGAATTTATATCTGAGAAGCTCAACATCACTAAAGTACAGGCAGTACTGCTGTCTGCAATCTGCCATGAAGCTTTCTCACCTGATGACAAGAAGATGACCATAGCTCAATATCTCGATCTCACTCCTATGCAGCTGTTCATGTATGATGATGACATCAGAGACTTGAGCCGCAGAGGTATTATCGATCTTCCAGACCCGTTCTCCGATTCTTATAAAATCAGCAAGGAAGCACTGCATGCTATCAAGACCAATGGAACCTGGAAAAACTCGATGTATTCAAACCTTCGTCCAAAGGCATTCATGAACCGAATGAAGACCCTGTTCAGACTGCGTGATACTGGTGGTTTGGTTTATCTGGAGTTTATCGATTACATGGATCAACTCTTTGATGACAATCCCAACAGCAAGCTTGTGGAAGCATTCTATAATGAACAGATGGCAATAAGCAGCTGCAAATGCCTGTTCCTGCTCTTCTGTCTTATGAGAACTGTCTCAAATCATGATACTCACATCACGTACGAGGACTTCCAGGACATTGCTGATGAAGATTCTATCGAAGAAGAAGGATGCCTGACTGAGTTAACAGAGGCTATGAGAGATGAAGGCTGGCTTGAGTTCTCTATAGAAGATGGACTTAAGGACACTACCGGAGTAATGGTTACAGAGAAAGCCAAGAAGGTATTCCTGTCAGAATACAAACTTGAAAAGACCATAGCACCTAGAATGGGTGACCTGATCCATAACTGTGACCTGAAGTCTAAGGAGTTGTACTTTGACAAAAAGGTTGAAAGCCAGTATAACGAACTTCTTGAGCTGCTCAGTCCACAAAGATTCTCTGAAATCCAGAATCACATGCGTGAGATGAACTTCCGTACAGGTTTTGCGTGTCTTTTCTATGGCCCTTCAGGAACTGCAAAGACAGAATCCACGTATCAGATTGCACGACTTACAGGACGCGATATCTACAGTGTCGAGATACCGCGACTCCGTTCCATGTGGGTAGGCGAAAGCGAGAAGAACGTTAAGGCTATCTTCACCGAATACAAACATCTTTGTGAGAACAGCGATGTTGCCCCTATACTGCTCTTCAATGAGGCTGATGCAATACTCGGTACACGTATAGAATCAGTCAAAGGTGCTGTTGACAAGTCCGAAAACAGCATCCAGAACATCATCCTCCAGGAGATGGAACGTCTTGATGACGGTATCATGATTGCAACGACCAATCTGGCTAGCAATCTGGATAAGGCCATGGAGCGCCGCTTCCTCTACAAAATTCATTTCGGGAAGCCTTCTTCAGAGGTACAGAAAAAGATCTGGCAGTCGATGATACCTCTTGATGACAAATCCGCATCTATCCTATCGCGACATTATTCACTTAGCGGTGGACAGATTGAGAACGTTGCACGCCGCAGAATGATCGAATCTGTTCTTCATGGCAATGATTCCATCACCATCGATAAGCTCCATGAGTATTGCGAAGGTGAGAGAATAGAATCTGAAGGAAAACAGAAAATTGGATTCTGATTTTTAATCGATTATAGTTCAAAAAAAAAAATTATTATTAACTTTGCAACATCACACCAATATGAAACATTCTCAGAAAATAGCTCTTCGTTTAGAGCGACTCCAAAAAGAAACTGATGAGTTGAACAAAGCAGCTCAAGAAGGGAGGCCAACGGCCGACCATTGCATGAGTTCCTGTGCACCTGCAGTGCGACAGATCAATCCCGAGGATGATATTGAGTGGTAAACGTACAAAACTTCAAGAATATGGGATACTTCAAAGATAATTTTACAGATTGGCTAATAGCAAATAAAAATCTTCAGCGTCCAAAACAGTTAGCTGGCTATATGGATGCTATTGCCAACAACCTTCTTACACCAATGATCGGTAGCGATACTCTAATTAACGACATTGACAACGCCATTCATTATGTAAATGGCCAGGAGAAGGTACGTGAAGCACTCGACCTGCTGTATGACTTCTTCAAGCGACTTCATGCAATAGCAGAAAACGGAGGTGCTAACAGCGCTAAGGCAAGAACAATACTAAAGCAGCATAATATTAAGTCAAGCAATACATCAAACTGGACGTCAGTCATTGATGCGTACAAACTATTCATGAAAGACCTTATCAGAAACGGCTCTGTTCGTTCATCGTCCACCCATTATCGTGTTACACCATGGAATAAAGACATTGATAAAATTAAGAAGATTGAATCTGAAGTTCAGGCATTCAATGGAACAGACTCTCTTCTGGCTCGTTTCAACAATCAGGCAGATGCCTTTATCAGTACCGTAATGAGAGCTTCATTTTTCTTCTCCAAGAAAGATGCAAAGGACAGATTCACTAAGATTTCAAAGGCTATCCTGCATAACAACACCTTACCTGCACGTAAAAGTATTGACAATACAATTCAGTCAAAGATAGGCAGCCAGCTTGTTTTTCTTAGCGAAGATGTCAACACGCATAAGAAGCTTACCATCAATATCGTAAGGGACCCTGATGGCAACAAGTTTGTCAGGAACCTTATCGCAAATACTACTGGGTATAAGATAAGTGCCGGCGACAATAGTAACTTTCAGTATTACATCATCTCACATATCTGGGGTGATGCCTTTGACCCACGAAACTTCACCAATTTTTGGAATCTGTCCATCGTTCCTGCATGGGCAAACTTTATCCTGGATAAGGGCAACTCCAATGACCTTTTGGCAAAGCAGCTTATTAACACCTTCAAGGCTGTATGCTTCAAGTACTATGACATGAACAATATGAACTGGAAGAGCATTGGTAAAAATGTAAACGAAATGATGCCAGATAGCCAGTTTGTTGTACATGGCAGCTATACTATCAATGTGATAGACAACAAGAAGAATGGTGACTTTGGAACGATTAATCCAGAACCCATAACAGTATAAATATCATAGCCTATGGAGAAAATTGATAGCACCACACTGTTTCCTCTGCTAGTGGAAGCCAGCGAAACTGACTTCTGGCAGAAAAGATATGATGAAGAAGAAGCCGTATCTATTTTGGAAGGACTTATGGCTTGGATGGATGAAGAATCTGAAGAGTTGGATGACGTATCTGATTCTGACATTCTCAAATACGTCCATGATATTGTAGGAGATACACCATATGGTCAGCTTCCGCTATAGATAGAAGCACTCCTCAGATATGTTGAAAGCGTGTAATGATAATCAGTTATTACATAATAAAAGCAAATCATCCGTCTTTTTCATCAAATCAAAAATACTATCAGGGATATTTTCCAGAGAATTCAAAGGTCTTGAAATACTACCTAATAGAGAAACTGCAATATTCACCCATTTCGGTAAAGAATTGTTTGGATCGTAGAAAGCCTTTATTTCCATCCAACGACCCATTGCTCTCGTGATTGTAAGCTTGTCATTATATAAAAGCCCCAAAGCATATTGAAGGGGCTGCTTAGAGACGAATTCAACAAGGAATTTATAATTATTTGAGTCATGCTTATATATTTTCCCCATAATATAAAGTGACAAGGCATTTGCGAGGGATTCTTCTCGAAAAAGATGACCATTAGGATTAAAGAAAGGATATTCATGTACATCCATAATGGCATGTGCTAATTCGTGGACCAGAACTTGTCTTATCAATGGTTTATAATCACCACTCCATTTTATCTTATCCACCCACAAAAATATCTCTGATTTCATTTCTGCGAATCCTGTGCTGGACTTAGATTTAAATTGAGAGACATATACTCCCAAAAGATCTGATATTACACACTTCTCACTATTTGACTTTATTACATCATCGCTTACAGGATTTCGTGGGTCTAATGAACAATGTACATCAGCAAATCTGTCTTCAGGTACATCAACATAAATTGTCTGACCCATTTCCTGGAAAGGTATCCTATGAGTACTTAGATTAGTTGTAACCAGGTAAATAGGAATATTATTAATCCTATTATATAATGCTGAACTATCATTCATCAAACCAGTTACAACGAATGGTATGCTGCTCTGTAATGCCACAATAGATGATTCTATCTTTAGCAGATCTCCAGGACTAATGATATTGGTAGTATCCCAATATAGCTCATTAAGTGTTAGATTTCTAATAATCATATCTGTCTCTATTACTTTATGTTATCTTTGAAATATTCCCAGATAAACACCATTGACATAGTATCCAGTTCACAATAGCGAAGAAGGGCGGTACGAAGTGCCTCACTGAATGATGGAACTGTTGACTTCTCTGTTATTGCTCCTGTAGAAGCATTCTCCTCATCACTGCAGAAAAGAAGCTTATTGTAAGCCGTCAAAGCAGCTCCACCATTGGCAACTTGGAAGTCAGCATCAGAATCATTCATCTCCATCTGTTTCATCTCCTCCTCTGTTACCCCAAGCAGATTACCGATATTGTCCAACAGATGATATGGACTTTCAACATGATCCTGTTCATCCATATGAATCCATGCTATAGGCTTATCAGCTGGAATATTCTGACTCTTGATGACAGAGCCATATATTGGTTTAGCATATTTCTCTTTCAGATATTCAGAACTGTTGAGCACGGCTGGAAGAACCTGTTTGATGGAATTACTTCCATGCATCTCATCAACATTATAGAAGAAACGCTTTACGAGCTCGAGCAAGTCTATCATATCTCGCTCTCCTGCATACGTTACACCATTATCTTTGTGATGGGTGATAGTTCGAATGAATTCTATAAGTTCATCCTTGTCTTTCTCCTTGCTGCTCTCAAGTTGCTCGGCAATACAATTCAGGATACTGTTCTCATGATTTGCATAGCGGAAGACGGAACCTTTGTCCTGTTCCAACTGCACTTTCAGACGTCTTACGAACTCAAAGTTAGGAAACTCGTTCACATCCTCATTCAGGTACTGACCTGCATGCTCAATACTACCGTCTTCTCTGATAATATGATGAGAGAACTGGAATGCTACTTGCTCATAAGGTTTCATTCCCTCATAGAAAGGAAGAGCTACAGCTGTTGTCTCGAAATCAATCATGTGAAGAGGGTATTTCCAAGTAGCCATCTCCTCCTTCAAACCCTCTACATCCAGGTAAACGCCAGGGCTTACTATCTTGTCCTTGAAACGTTCAAGCAGTTCCTCATTTCCTGTTTCCAAAGAAATCTGCAACCACTTGCGCTCATAAAGATCAAGTCCCGATTCTCCTGCCTTTCTTGGATCATACTCCTTGATATCATCATAAGTGAGTTCATCCATGAAGTATCTTCCGTTCTTGATCCATTTGTCAGGTTTCAGTCCAAAGCCATTGAGACTTGCTATTGGTGAGAGTTTCTCAAGATTAGAATTTGTAGTATGTTTCAACCAGCACTCACGCCATCCGTCAAGCAGGTTATCCTCCTGCCCTTTTGCCTTTCGGTATTCACAATCAAAACATGTTTTCGAAAGAAGAGGAGCCGAGCTCAAGCGACTGTTACTGCAATATTTATCTGCCATCAGCTGAACATATTCCGTGAACTTCAGATTCAGCATCCAGTCATCCTTACCCTGCTCACCTGTTTTTCCTGCAATGATAGCATTACAAACACCGTCGACCGGGAAAGCTGTTATAACATGGTTCTCAGGCTTTCCCTGATTAAGGACCTCAACAACATCAGGAGCAGTAACAACCTTGCTTCTTCCATTCTTGTCCTTTTCTATTTTGAAAAGCTTGTTCAATCCATTGATATCAGCTCTCTTGGTCTTGTCAGCCATCATCAGGAAGGCCTCTACCTTAAAGCACTGATCTGAATATTGCTCCTTGAGTGCACCTTCAACAACATATTTCTGGAAAGCTACATCATAGACATAAGAACGAACACCTGATGAAACCACACGGGTTTTCTCACTGCAGAACTTATCTTTGGTATCATCCCATGATTTTGCCTTTACCTCTATCAGTGAAATATGGTTCCCAACTTTCTTCAGGATATCCACGCGAACGAACATGTTACCCCAACGAAAGGCAGCTTCTGCAATGCAGACATTCTCACGTTTCATCAATTCATTGGTACGTCTGACAGATCCATCATAGTCCATGATATCCTTAAGATCCTCATCCACATGAGAATAGATTTTTGCGAGTTCTCCTACCTGGAATCCGCCTTGAGCAAGTGATTCCAGAAAGTCATTTTCTGCATTGGCATTGAAGTACAGATTAGGATTTCTGTAGTAGTATAATTTCCATGGACAGTCAAGTGAAACCTTGAAAGCCGATTTGGTAAAAAGTTTTTCAGTCATAGGCTTAAATAACTAAAGTTTCGCAAGTGAATATGTATTCATTAAGCGACATTTAAATTGTACATTTTATACAATTTATGGAACTTTGGATTATCTTCAATAAGTGCGCTAAGCAACTCGCTGGCATCA
>Ga0247611_10010683_pt1 | contig 10748 bp, 7 predicted proteins | sample 177DNAGHGhighgp2_FD_192422 | JGI IMG/M metagenome (GOLD analysis project Ga0247611, IMG submission 192422) | Sheep rumen microbial communities from Palmerston North, Manawatu-Wanganui, New Zealand - 1770 DNA GHGhigh gp2 | ecosystem: Host-associated > Mammals > Digestive system > Stomach > Rumen ... | reverse complement strand
AGAGCTCGCTTTCCGCAGTGGCCATGTCCCCGCCGCTGATCTCAAACGAGAAATTGTTCTTCAGTTGTTGCAGAACCTCCGCATCCGTGCAGACGAGCACGCGCCGTGCGGGCATTCCTTCCGGAAGTTCACTCCAATCTTCGAGGGAGAGGATCAAAAACGCTTTGGCATCGCTCATATCAACGTCTTTCAAAGGGTTGACGACGGTTTCATCTGCTTGCACCACAGGGAAACACATCACGGTCGTGCGATGTGCCAACTTCGGGAACCCGCCGATGTATAGCCAAAGGATTGTTAACAAAAGAACGATAAGGACCAGGAATTTCTTCATCGGGGTTATTCTCACAACATAATTTTTCCGCCGCGAAACTACAAAATAATCCGATATGAAAACCCGGGCGCCGACCGCGATGGGTCAGCGGCCGGTTTCATTGTGAAGAGTGAAAAAAAGTGAGGATTTGGAATATTTGGCAGTAGTAAATTATGAGATTTTGGAATATATGTTTTGGAATAAAGCCAACTGCCACATCAAATTTTCGCCCAATGGGTGAATGAGACAGAAAATGTTGTAAAAAACGCTGCTGAGAAGGTCTCCTATGCAGCTGGCGGGTGTTTGTGACACAATAAAAAAAATAATACAAATCTATACACGAAAAACCGGGCGCGACCGCAATAGGTCAGCGTCTGGTTTGGGGGTTGTAGAGATGAATAATTATTCTCGGAACCGCACCTCCGTCGTCAGTTCCCTCACGCCCCCGCAACGCAGTTCAGGTGTGTTGATGCGAATGTCGCAGTCCACCACGAAGATGTTTCCCCCTTCGGAACGGATCACATTCTCGTCATGGAGGTCGCTGAGGTATATTTCCGGAGTGGCGTATGTCCAGTTTTTGGGATTTATCTGCTTGAGTCCCATGTTTTGGGCGAAGATGGCAATCTCGTCGTCAGACATTTGCATTCCCTTAATATACGGCTGTTCCGCAATTACTTGGAATGATTCGTCTTCAAGTCGTCCGAAACCGAGCACATGCAATTCGGTTTCGGGGAAAAGAGCATTGTGAAGGCTTATACGGTCAAGCGCAAGAACAGGTTGGATATAATAGTCTAACCCAATGGATTTCATAAGGTTATAGCCGTGTTGGAACACTCTTGCTTCGCCACCTTGGGCAATTTGTTTCCCAAGCACTTTTGGAATATTCACATCCACTTTGTCAAACCAGCAATTTACTTTTTTTGCCCACGTTTCAATTATGATTTCCTGCGCCTTTCCTCGTTCGCACTCTTCTTTGAAGCTGAATGGTTCTGAAACGAGGCGATTTGCTGCAACATTTGCTCCCGCGAGCAAGGTTGCAACAACATGCGCAGGACCTCCCGCTGCGCAGCCATGCTGTTCCGCCGGTGAAAATCGTTGATATACAAGCCTTCCTGTGACAAATTGTTCCGCATATTCATCCAATTTCTGAAGACCTTCGGGAGTGAAGCCCTCCACTATGATGGCGTTTACCGAATCCCAAAAGTCCTTATTATTCATAATTCAGTTGTCCTTTTTTTCAATCCCGCAAAATTACAAAATAATCCGATATGAAAAACCGGACACCGACCGCAATGGGTCAACGTCCGGCTTGGGGGTTGTAGAGACGTGCCATGGCGCGTCTCTACAGGGGTTTCGTACATATCTATCAATGTTTGAGGTCTGGATGTATGGCGTAGTATTGTGCTTTTGACATATTGTTTTTGATTAAACGTTTATAAAAGCAGACCCATCCCTAAAATCATTGTCTTTTCGAAATTTCAGTGTAAAGTGCCAATCCTTTCTCAGTAAGGTAATAGGCTTGGTCTGGGCGTTTCGGAGCATCAGGATAGAGCATTTGAACATACCCGTTTTCCATAGATGGAACAAGATAACGTTTGCGGAAATTATCCTCTCCTTTTAATTGAAGTGATTTCATTATTTCATTAGCAGAAATAGTATTCCCACGAATTGTCAAAATCACCTTTTTTATCTTACCATCTACTTCACCTCCTACTTCACCTCCTACTTCACCTCTTACTTCACCTTCTTCTTGTACTCTTTCTTGTACTTCTGGTCGCCAAAGAACAACCCGAAAATCATCATCTTGGTGAAATTCCGGTTTACGGAGTCCATATTCTAAACAGTGGTCGATTATATCGGTGGTACCTGTTCCCATTTGTTCTATATAGCCGGAAAGATAAACGGGATGAGCAAGAACGGGATTGACCGGATTGGAGGTGTGCTCCTTGTTCAATTTCGCGATAGTCATTCCTTGTGGCAGTTTGCCAGGGTTCCAAACTTCCAAGCGGTCTTTGAACAACATCACCTGCACGCTGCCGTTACTTGTATAGTTGCGGTGCACAACCGCATTAACAATAGCTTCGGTCACGGCCTGAGCCGGCAGTTCGGGGGTGACATCCACTTGCGCGGAATGAGTGCGTTCGCCCACGTGCTGGTCAATGCGGCTCATCACAAACCCAACCGCCATATCCACCATCTCGAAAACGGAACCTCCGTATATCTGCTGTGAAATGATAGGCTTTTGGATTTTAGTTCCATAGAAATGAGCGCATTTGACAGTCGCAGAGACAAACCATTTTTGAACATCCTTGGCAAATAGCAGAAGAGCGGCATTCTTGAGTTTGTCGTCCTCCGTTATCAGATGCAGGCTAAGTAGAATCTGACGAATGTTTTCCTCCGAGTATTGCAGAGGGAATTGCCTCTTTTCACGTGCCAAACCGACGAACCACTTTATCTTGTCCTTATCCAAGTCGTCAATGCTTGCATCTGGATGAACGGAAGCGTCAAAAGGACCGTTGCGAAGAATTTGATGCGAGGTCATGTACTCTATCAACGAAGCATAAACACCGCTCTGCAATTCCTCGTATGAATGGAACGTATTGCGTATAACGGAGTTATCAATCTTCTGCTTAAAAGCTTCTTCTTTTGCTTCCCGTTCAGACACTTCCTTAATAAAGGCTATTCTGTATGCATGGTGAGCCGTGGCAATGTCATATTCTCGTTCAGTCGGTGAAATCCCTTCGGCATCCACGTAACCGTATTGTTTGCCCAACAATAGGAGATAAACCTCCGCCTTGGCCGCCTGTTCAAGATATGCGGTTTGGGCAGACCTGTCCTAAGCCGGCAATTCCTCAAACAGGAAAGGATCAAAGTACAGAGAGAACAATGCATCCTGGCGAATATAATCCGCTATCCGTCTGCGTTCTACAGCAAACTCATTCTGCACACTACTGAGGAATAATTTGATACGGTTCATTGTTATTTCAAAAAGATAATTCCAGCCGCAAAGATACTCATTTTTGGAATGTGAAACGTGGGGGGAATGAAAAACAAAAGGCGCATCGGGCCCTTGCCACTGCTGGCCTGTCCGAGGAAATCGCGGAATGACAGACGGAAGATGTATGGTGAATGTTTATCTCAAAGAGGACAAATATTTTAGGGCGCATAGTGACAGAAGAAGAAAAATTTTTATTTTTGCCAATTGTAAGACACAAAATAAGGGGAAGACGGAGGGGGTGACACATTTTTGGATCAGGAGAAGCTATTATGGTGATAGACAATACAATACTTGACAGCTTGACCGCTCAGGCCAAGGCATCGCCCCGGCTACGGATGAATCTGAACTTTCATCAGAGTCTGGATGAGAAGTGCCACCGTTTTCTGAATGCCGTGGAACCGGGTGCCGACATCCCCGTTCATCGCCATCCGGAGAAAGAGGAGTCATTTGTTGTGTTGCGTGGCAGGATACGTGTCATCACCTACAACGACGACGGCACCATCATCGAAAACATTGTCCTCAACCCATTGGAAGGCCGCTACGGCGTGAACGTGGGAAAGAATGTCTGGCACACCGTGGAAGCCCTGGAGCCCGGTTCCGTCATCTTCGAGTGCAAGGAAGGTCCGTATTTGCCGCATGAGGAGGAAGGGATACTTGAGATGTCTGATGTAAGAAGTAAGATGTGTTATGACGCAAGACGAGTTATGGCTTTCAAAGAACAAAGAGGAGAAGGATTTCATGGAAACTAATCACAGGAATCCATCATGCCACAGAATCGAAGAACATTTGATGCTAAACTGGCTCAAGCTCAATAGAAAACTAATGGATGTAGGAAAGTTGAAAGAATATCGGGTAGAAATGTTTAAGAAGTTGTTGGAGATAGGTGAGAAATATAGATATTAGAACCAATACAAGTAATTAAAATCAAATCGAAAATATGCAAGAGACCGAAATTAAAGCAAAAAACAATTTGGCAAACACGGGCGAAAATAAAGATACGCATTCAATCATTATTTTGGGAAACGGGTTTGATGTTGCCCTTGGTTATCCCACGAAGTATTCTCAGTTTTATGAGAATAGTGACTTATTGCGTGATTACGCATATAAAGGTAACACTTTATGCAAGCACATACTTGAGAATGTTGAGGGAGAGTTGTGGAGTGATTTGGAAAGAGGGTTATATCAATATTCATTACGCTTAACCAAAGAGTATGGCGAAGGTAATAAAGGACAAGCTGAAAAATTTGAGAAGGAGTTTAAGGAGTTAAGAAAGGCTCTCTTTAACTATTTGGATTCTGTAGCAGGGAATAGTGTTGAATTTGATGTGCAACATCCAGCAATAGGTTTAAATATTGAATGGCACGAATTGCACCCGCAATACCTTACATTTAACTACTCAATAAATACGGCATTTACCGCTGATATGAATCAAAGGTATATTTTGAATGCTAATGATTCTGTAAATGAACATCGTTTTATTTATCAACATGGATCAATTTATGATTCACAAGAATGTAAGAACCATTCACCTGAAGAAATTGTCCTTGGCATTGATCCTGATAGTCAATCGGTAGAATCTGCCCATTCCTTTTTATACAAGAATAAGCAAAAACTTCACGATTTGAATTCAACCAAGAATTATATCAAAGAGAAGCTTTTTTATGTGGTTTACGGTTGCTCGATGGGCGATTCTGATGCAACGTATTTCCGTGCACTATTCAATCACAATCAAAACAATAAAATATTTCTCATTTATGGTTATGGCTCTGAAGCAATTGAAAGCATAAAAAGCAACATAGAGAGAATATGTGAAATTAGTATTGACGATTTGTGTACGAATAATTATGTGGAGTTTCTTGATGTAAAAAATGTTGCTGAAACTAGAGCAAAAACTAAGAAACTCGTTCAAGATTATTTGAGAACAATATAATACAAAAAACCAAGAGATTTATAGATAACAGCAGAACAAAAGAGGTGAAGATTAAGTCCTATAGACATATTATCTCAGCAATACTTGCCATGATATTCTGTTTGGGTATCATGGACAAGTTGGTAATGCTAATTGATAAGTTCTTAATGCCTGTTTTGGGTCATCCGGCCAATACATGGCTAAGCATTTTCTTTTTGGCTTTTACCATTGTTGTTTTATATTGGATTTATACTGGATGGATAAAAAATAAAAAAGTCTTTACAGAAAAAGAATGGGCTTGGTTGTTATTTAGTGAGTTCGTTTATTGGTATTTTAGAGTATTTAGTCCAGACTATGATTTTGATACTTATTGGAAGACTTTCATTGCGTATCTTGATCCGATTGCTGTCATTATTGCCGTTTCAGCAATTTGCTCTTTCTTATATCATAAAAAGGCTGTTTCTTCAATAAGTGGTAATAATAGTGATGAAAACAACAATGTTGCTTTTCATCGAGATGATGCTATTGACTGTTTTGCTGATGATATTTTTGGTCTTGAAAGTCAGGTGAATCGTATATTGGGTTATCTTAAAAATACTGATGTAAGCAAAAATGCGTATAGTATTGGGCTAGTGGGCAGATGGGGAGAGGGTAAATCTTCTTTAATGAATCTTGTAAAGTCGGGGCTTTCAACAAACGAATTTGTCTTTGTGGATTATAATCCACGTATTTCAAAGGATGCCAATCATATTCAATTTGATTTTTTAAAAACACTAAAACAAGTACTGACACCTCAAATACCAGGGTTTGATCATATTATTGCCAAATATGCAGAAGCCATAAATATCGTTGATGATAAACTTGGCATTTTGACTCAATTGCTGAAACAAATTACGGCTCACAAAGAAGAAGATGTCAATCAATTGCGAGAATATATTGAGAAGGCAATTACGACTAATGGGAAGAAAATTTTGGTTTTTATTGATGACCTTGATCGTCTTACCGGGGAAGAACTTATTGAAGTGATGAAGCTGTTGGCAAGAAATGGCGCTTTTAAGAATATGTTCTTCATAACGGCTTTTGACAAGGAATATGTAAATAATGCAATAAGACATTATCTATCTGGCGATAACTCCATTAACTATACCGATAAATATTTCAATGCAGAAATACCAGTTCCCCTACATGCACCACATCGACTGAGATCTCTTTTGGAGCAAATGCTTAAAGAAGAATGCGAGAAAGGTATTGTTAATGTTTCGGATGATAGCATTACTTTTACTATAGCTAGTCATGCTAATAATATTTCACAGAGATTGAAAACAGTGAGGGATGTCAAGCGATTTGTTAACCAATTGATATATTCATACAAGCCGATAGAAGAAGAGGTTTCCTTTAGAGATTTCTTTCTACTCGAATTGATTAGGTTTGCCTGCCCCGGGGAATATGATAATATCCATAATAAGAAATACATCCATTTGGCTTCCTCGGTAACATCGAATAATGCTGTGAGTGAAAACCTGTGGTATCTCAATGATGAATTTAGTAGAAATGTTCAACAAAAAGATAATCTCAATAAAACTGTTGCACCTGCATCTATTGATTTAATTCGAGATTTGTTTCCAGATGAATCCGACTATAGGGTCTGGTACCCCGTTAGGGAGAAACGCATTTATAGTATTTCTTCTTTTGAGTACTATTTCTATAATTATGAATATGCTCACCTGACTGCGAAAGAAGCTGTTGACCTTTTGCGTATGGATTTGCCAGAGTCTTTTGATGAGTTGGAGAGACTTAGTAATTTATATCCAAAAGATGTCGAGACAGCCTTGGTAACAAAAGATGTTACCGATTTCGATGAAGCGGTTGCCGTTAAGCGCTATTTCCACATTATTGTAAGTGCTTTGATAATCAAGAAAACGACGTTGAATTATTTATCACCCGCTTTTTCATTTTTAAGAAAAGAGGATGTTGAAAAAATAATAAAGATTATTGGTTTAAAAAACAAGTCGGAATATATTAATTGGATAAAAAAGGCATTGCTAGAACTATTGGAAAAAAGTCCAAAAGCTGTGTCAAATTATACCCATCACGCCATCAACTCTTATCATGAAGGCGCATCTAAGGATGGTTTTTATTTCACAGAACAGGAAACACTGGATATTATAGTGACATTATTTAAAGTGTATTTGGACAAAGTGGATGAGCAGGCGTGGAGTGTTGATCAAGCGTTGTTAATGTCGATGGTTTTAAATGCCGAAAATCACATTTATAAGGAGGTAGCTGATTTGTTACGGGAATCTATCACCGCTCATTTCCATAAATATAGCAACAAGATTTTATATGTGGGTCGAGGAGAAAACGCAAAAGCTTCATTTAATGTTTTCTTCCGTTTTGACGATGTTTTCCCTGACAAAGATAAGAAAAACGAGTTTGAGCAGTTATTGTATTCAAAAGACAATGACACAGCTAAAGGAATTAAAGAACTACGTTCTTTTTGGCCAATCTTTAAAGAAAATGGATATAAAGAATTTTTTTTGACAACTGCACGAGATGAAAAAGACGAATCGGAATATGATTTTGAGTCTGAAACAGAATATCTGAATCTATATCATCAATATGACAAAGAAATCGATGTTTTGGTTGATAAATGGAATGAGAGGCCTTTGTTGTCAAAATGTGATAAAACAATTGAAAATTGCAAGGAATTGCAGGGAAACATTAAGGCCATTCCCTTTGATATAAAACTAAAAGAGATCTATGTGGTACAATTGGATGATATTATTGCAACCGTGTTAAAATATAAAAATCATGCGGCTGATATTACAGATGCGATTCGAAGAGGCAATTTTGTAAGGTTTAAAGATGGTAGTATTAAAGCTCAAGAACTACGATTGAAAGAAATGACAAATGTTTTTACATTCCAGGGTAGAATAGAGGATGGTTATTGTAAATTGCAGGAGTTTGAAGATCCTATTCCAACCACACAATTGCAAGCTATACCTATTGACGGGCAGTCAGATAGAATGATATATTATGACCCAGTTGTAGCAGCATCAATCGTAATGTCTGATCAGCCGATACCAGTGCGTCAAACAGACTATTCATATTATATGGATAGTTTTACAAAATACAAGCAAGGTGATAAAACATACAAACAGATTGTTCAAGAAAAGGAATTCCAATTTGTTCATGAGGTGCAACAATGGTTAATAGAGAATGAAGGCGCAAGCTATTTAAAAATCAGACAAAAAACCTTTGAAGTAATTATTGGATGATACATTCTATTACAATGCTGACGGCACAGAACACCATCATCGTAGTTTCACATGCGTGATACCCTGATTGGTGTGGTGAAATACCGTATTTGAGACGATTATTTCATGCGAAATTAAAGTTCAGAGAAACGTACTCCGGCAGCGGATGAATCTGAAGTTTCATCAAATAAGAAAATAATACAAATTTGCGCACCGGAAAACACAATGGTACGCATTGGCATTTAAATTTTGGAACGTCACCTATATCAAACGTATTATCTTCTACAAAAACCGTATGTAATGCACAACTTTGTCGGCAAAATCCTCGTAGTCGTTGTGGACGACAGCGGAAGAGAAGTTTCCGTATTGCATAGGTGATTCACAGACTTGAAGATTCTGCTGACGTTCGTAATAATGGACATAATCATGTCGGTCGAAAACTTCTTCTTTGATTTCTGGCAGATGCACCACAAATAGTAACGTTTTGGTTGGCGTATGCACCGATGTCTGTATGTCATCTTTGGAAAGGGTCAGATATTTGGCTGAATTATGGACGGAAAACTCCTCCCATTTCTGAATAGTGCCGTCATTTTTATAATATGGCAGTTTGTCAGGAATTATAAATATCTGAAAATAGGGGATGTTTGCACAACGAATGTTCGCCGTTTCACACAACATGTTTTCGAAGTAATTGTTGGAGTTTTGGGAGTAGTTTTGTGTATATCAAAAAATGTGTACTTTTGCAGTGTACTAAAACTAATGATAAAATGGCAACTAGAGGTCGAAAGATAACCCTATTTCTTATAGATGGTGATCCTAATGGACGAATCATGTGTGAGCTTTCAAATTGGTCTGGAAAAGCATACAAGATACCAAGAAATCACATAAAGAACTCTGATGATAGAGATGATTTAAATAATACTGGTGTATATATATTGTTCGGGAAAAGTGAAAATGGAAACAATTTGGCTTATATTGGAGAAGCAGAGAATATTAAACAAAGGTTGCTTCAACATCTTGGCTCAAAAGATTTTTGGAATGAAACCATTGTCTTTATAAGTAAAGACAATAATTTAAACAAGGCTCACATTAAGTATTTGGAAAGCAGATTATATGATATTGCGAAAGAAGCGGATAGATACTTGTTGGATAACTCTACAAAACCGACGAAATCAAATATTAGCGAGCCTGATCAAGCGGAAATGGAAGAGTTTATTGACAATCTACAACTATTAGTCAACACTTTAGGTCATAAAATCTTTGAATCTGTCATTAGCAAAACAGATTCTACTTCTGATGATGTGTTTCAAATAAATCAAAAAGGACTATCGGCAAAGGGGAAGCCCACCAATGAAGGTTTTGTGGTTTTCAAAGAGTCTTCCATCTCTTTACGACTAGGAGCTGTTAATTCATCTGTAATTGCTTTACGTGAGAAACTTATTGTGGATGGAATTATAAAAGAAACTGAAAGAACTGCTGTTTTGGCGAAAGATTATATATTCAGCAGTTCTTCATTAGCCGCCACAATAGTTTTAGGTGTCAGTTCAAATGGACCAAAATCGTGGAAATGTAACGGGAAGACATTAAAAGAACTACAACAATAATTGATTTACAACAACTGATTTACACTGCGGTCGTAGGAAACCGATTACACAGACAAAACGCCCACGCTGTGGGTGTTTACAATCTGTTCTCGGTGTAATTTTGAAATTTCCTACGTTTCAGTGTTACTCGAACAAATAGCAAACGCTATGATTGATAATATGTTAGTTTACTTTTCTTTCTATATTTCTCTTTTTTGTTGATACTTCAAATTTGACGTTCAAGAATAGCCACAAACGCTATCTATAATATATATGGTCTTTTAGTCTGTTTCTTTTGTTCGTTGCTTTTTCGTTAATACCTATTATCTAATATACGATAATATCTATTTCTCAATAAGTTCAACAATCTTCTCCACAAAACGATGCGCTGGTTCCTCCAGACTTTTTGCTTCATCTTCCGTAACATCGTACGCGCAATTGTAGTCCGCTTTCTGCCGGAGTTGGAATAATCGGGCAAGCAAACTGCCGTCTTCCAAAGAGACGATGCCCGTTTTCACGAAATGCTGGCTGAACTGCGAAATCATTCCGGAATGGGTGCGGACGTTGTTTCTCCTCCTGATTCATGACAATAGGTTTACAGCATCATGTTGGACGTTTTCATAAAATGGCGTTGCCTGATATGATTCCCATTCTTTTTCCGTATAAAGGATAGGATTGATTTCCTCGCCCA
>Ga0247611_10010682_pt1 | contig 10749 bp, 23 predicted proteins | sample 177DNAGHGhighgp2_FD_192422 | JGI IMG/M metagenome (GOLD analysis project Ga0247611, IMG submission 192422) | Sheep rumen microbial communities from Palmerston North, Manawatu-Wanganui, New Zealand - 1770 DNA GHGhigh gp2 | ecosystem: Host-associated > Mammals > Digestive system > Stomach > Rumen... | reverse complement strand
GAATGGAGTGACCCAGACCTTATAGTGAGATTGACGGAACAGAATATTGTTTTAATTATTGGGATATTGAAAATGCTTTATGGAATAACTTCTGTGATGAAACTGAAACTCAAGACAATGACTTGAATGAAGAAAGGTTTTCAAAATATGTAAAAGATAACTGTTATGAATATCTTAAAGAAGTAATAAGTGGTGGATATTTTGAAGATGGAATTACCGATTGGCATGATATGGAGAAAGGAGCATAAATATGAAATGCAAAATCTTAAAAGAGATTGGAACTCTTACAAAAACAAGTAAGGGAGTTAAAAAGCTTCAGCTGATTGAGTGGGATGGAAGACCTGCGGTTTATGATTTAAGAACATGGTTATCTGATGGCAAGGCAACTAGCGGTGTTACATTCAGCAAAGAAGATTTGTTACGGATTGTTGAATTGGTTGAAGGAATGGAAAACGAAGAAGACGAAGAGTTACCAATCAATCAACCAATTGAAGAAGATGATGATGAAGTTATTTTCACAAGAGCTACAAAGAAAGTAGAACCTAAGAAAGCGGAAGCTGAAGAAGAAAAAGTTATCGAAGTAGCTAAAACAAATACGCATTACACATATGATGATTGCGAAAAGAAACTTGATGATATGTTTGAGAAATATGCAGGTGTTGATGCTTATATTTGGCTGAATGAAGAAATTAAAAAGCAAGCGAAAGAAGATGACTCTCTTGTGCAAAACATAATGAGAGAAAGCAGAACAATTGATGATATGACTCTTTATGCTAGAGATAAAACATATGAAAAATATGAAAATGGATTCATAGGCATAATAAATAACATTGAAATGCTTGAATATTGTATTGAATATCTTAATGCTAAAGAAGAACCAAAGAAGAGTGTTGCTAAAAGCAAAACTATAGATAAAACTACTAAGAAAACTACTACAAAAAAGACTGCAAGTAAAAAGACAACAGGCAAGCGAGTTGTAAAGCCACTTGAGATTTTTGATGATGAAGAATAAGAGGTGATAATATGGCAAAGAAAATTATTGAGATGGATAAGCTACCTAAAATATCTTCACGGACATTAGAAAGTATGAGGAAAGAAACAAGTCGATTCATACTTGTTAATGACAAAAATGGAAATGCTCAATGCGAAAGATGTAATAATGAATTTGTCTTACCTAAGACAAAGCATATGCAAGAGAACTACAAATGTCCTAAGTGTGGAAAGAAAATGCAGATTATCCATAAGTGGAGACGTAAAAACGATGACAGAGTTGATTGGAAAATAATAGTTTCCGTTGTGAATGATACTAAGCTAGTTCTTAGATACGTTCTTATAGACAGATTTAATTACAAAGTCAACCAACTTGAAGAAGTTGCAAGAGAAGTCATTGATTTTGATAAAGAAAAAAGGTATTTCTTTGAAAGACATTTTGTTAACGGTAATATCATTTGGAAAAGAGGTACATACAATTTCTTTCGTGAAACAGGAATGGGGTATTATTACAGAAGATATTGTTGTTTACAAGGAGATGTTCACAACTTAAAAGTTTTCTTAAATGAATTAAAGAAGATGCCTCGCTTTAAATATTTTGATTTTACAACTGTTTTACATCTTTTACAAACATGGTATGTTCAGAGTTTACTGATTAGAATTGGTGGAAAGAGTTTAGCTTATGAACAATTACAAAAAGCTGGGTATCAACAGTTGGTAATGGAAGATATTGACAACGCAAGTTATTATAATAGACCATTCCAATACGACCCTACTAAAAAGAGTCTGGCAAAGAAACTAGGACTTACAGAAGATAACTTTAGAAGATTAAAAGATAATCAAACATTGTCATTTTACAAAGTGCTTCTTGAAAAACCTAATATTACTGATGAAGATTTAAGTCTTGTAAGTGAGTTTGGGTATGATAATTTCTGTGATATAAATAAGACTTGTAAGATATTCCAGTTAAAGAGAGGCAAAACAATTCAATATATTCGAAAACAAGTTATCAGTGATGATTTAAGAGTGTCTGATTATATAGATTACCTACGCTTGATTGATAAATTAAATTATCCAATTGACAACAGATATGCTTATCCAAAAGATTTTAGAGCTTTCAAGCAAGTGATTGTTAAAAGATATAATGAGTATATGGATAGAATAAGAAATATGACTCCAAAGGAACTTGCGATTGAAGAAGCTAAAAAGGATAAGAAAATGTACCTTATATCTAAAGCACTTAGAGAAAATAAAGAATTACGTTCTTGGTTCGAAGGAGCTGATGGCTTAAAGGTATTTGTTCCTGAATCTGTTGGAGAGTTAGTTGATAGTGGTGTAAATCTTCATAATTGCTTAGGCAATTATGCGGATAAAATTGTTTCAAATGTATCAATTTTATTCTTTATCCGTAGAATAGATGAACCTGACAAGGATTATATAGCTATGGAATACAGATATGGAAAAGTAAATCAGCTTAGACTTGATGATAATGTAGAAGTTAAAGATGCTAAGATAATCAATTTTGCAGAAGCTTTAGCTCGTAAGTTAAACGAAATTAATGCAAATGAAAAGATTATAGCAACAGCTATTAGAGAGGTAGCATAATGAAAGGTTACAAAGTATTTGATAGAAATTGGTGTTCTACTCACGGAAGTAAAGATTTTTATGACAAGCCTTTTAAGATTGGGGTTGAATATGAAGACCCCAATCCACCACAAGTAGCGAGAAATGGATTTCATTATTGCGAATCATTAGAGATATGCTTTTCGGTGTATAGTCCTGATTCACGAAACAGAATAGGCGAAATTGAAATTCTAGGTGATGTAGATAAATCTAATTATGGTTTTTGTTGTACGAACAAATTTAAGATTGTGCGTGAGATACCTTGGAGAGAAGTTATTGATTTGATTTGATTTGATTTGAAAGGAAAAATTTATGAGTAAAACAAAAGATGTTTATGAAGATTTAAAAGAGTATGTTAAAGATATAAAAAAAAGAATTAGTTTACAGGAAGATACCCTGCTGGAATTAAAAGATGATATCAGAGGTATAGAAAGAGTTAAAACAATAAAAGAAACTTACACAATAGTACAACACGACTTAGAGGAAATTTTAGAAGGGAAGTGAGATTAATGAGTAATGAATTTAGAAAGTTTAAAAGACTTCTAAATCGCAACGGATATAGATGCGACAGAATACGAGGTTCACATTATATTTTTGAAAATGAAAAGGGGATGACGATTACAATAAATAAAGAGCCAAATCGAATGGTAATGGAAAGATTAATTAAGGAAAATAATTTAATTGCAACTGTAAATTGATTGTAAAGGACACTATGAAAAGTAACATAGTGTTCTTTTTTATTGCAAAGAAAGGAGTAAGCATGAATCTAAACAACGAATATAAAGATAAAAAACCAATAGAATCTTTGTGTTTAAGTAACTGGGGTGGTATCGAAATCTTAGATATTGTATATGGTATCGATGATTATGTTGTATACCGGTTTAATTATGGAACACCGGAGAAAATACATAAAGCGAAAATCATTTATGGTACTAAAGTTAACAGTTTTAGAGCTTATGACAATAAGAGATATCGCTTAGATGATTTTATTAAAAATTAAAGGGATGGTGATAATTATGAGATATAAAGTTAGACAAATAGAGTATTCTGAATTTGTTATTGAAGGCAAGGATGAAGAAGAAATTAAAGAGTGGCTTAGAAGTAATACTATAAAAGAAATACAAACAATTAATAAAAATATTGTAAAACATTATTCAACAGAGGTTATTTGCAAAACAGTCTTTCCTGCCGATATTACAGTTGATGATTGTTGTGAGGATATACTAGATGAAATGGAGTGGGAAAATAGAAATATAAACGACATTGAAGAAAGCGGGGATTGAATATGTCAGGTTTATTAGGTCTTTTAATTTTAGGTGGATTGTTTGGAGCTGATTTCATTGAAGGAAATAAACAGGCCGTTAATAGTCAATATGCAAGAAAAAATGCTCAACTTAAAGGAAAGGATATGTATTATGACGGATTTCATAATTTACATTGGACGGAAAACAATGAAGTCCTGGATGAAATAAAAATAGGGGGTGTTACAGAGTATATAGGAATAAGGTCTGGAACAGTTTATAAAAGAGAAAAAAGTAAAGCTTTTAGCGAAGCTGAAAATCAAAAGGAAAAATTAGAGAACGCAATTAAATATTGTAAAGAAAACGGAATTGAGTATCTTCCTTTTCATTTTCCAGTAGATATTCCACGGAACTCACCTAAATGCACAGGAATTGAGATTAGCACAGGAAAGAAATATTTTTGTAATAGAAACAGTTATGGATGTACTCTTATGTATCTCGAAGATGTTCCTCATGTATCTACTGGAACATATGGAAAGCGAAAATATTATGATGCCAAACATGATGCCACAAAAGAAATGTATCGAGAATATAAAAAATCTATTATAAATGCAACTTATGGAGTTCAGGAAGTAAGGGAAGAAAGAACACACGATGATAAAGCAAATACAATTGTTTATTACACAAGAGTTTACAAAATTTCAGAGGATGAATATGAAAAACGCATGAAAGAAGTAGATGATTTTCCATATGAATGTTATGATTTATGGAATTATTAGAAAGGAGCATATTATGCAAGGTAGATTAGAAAACCAAATAAAAGCAGAAAACAAAATAAAACAGTTACTTAAAGATATGCCGCATGAAGTTAATGAATACTATATTAATATTTCCGCAAGCAAAGAGTTCAGGAGCTGCTTAGGTTATATTCAAAAATTAAAAAAATTTTTAGTTTGGTACAGTAAAGAAAATGATGTTTTATTAAGCAAAATTGATTTTTCAGTTATTACTGATACACAGATTGCTAGTTATTTGAAAAAATGCGAAAAGAAAAAAACAAATGAAGGTATTGAATATACATCATTTTCTTATCGTAAACAAGTATGGAGTATTCTTAATAGCTTTTTCGAATTCTTGGAAAGAAAGAGAAAAATCGTGGGAAATCCAGTACGGCAAATCGAAAGACCTACTAATGATGATAAAGTATCTCATGTTTTCTTAAATAAATCTGATTTAGATAAAATGATTACTTTAATCAATAAAGAAATTGAACAAAATAAAAATAGGAAAAATAATATAGATAAATGGAAAAAAAGAGATTTAGCAATTCTTTATATGTTTATTTTTACAGGTATGCGTGAATCAGCTCTTTGTGAAATAGATGTTAATAAGATTAATTTTAATGAGAATAACATAGAAGTTATAGATAAAGAACATAAAACAAATTCATATACAATATCTCCGAAGTTAAAAGAAATATTAAAAATGTGGATTGAATGTAGAAATGATATATTGAAAGATGCAAATAATGATGCATTATTTATATCTAATCAAAGGAAACGTATTAATCAAGAAACTGTTAGGGTTATAATCAGAAAATATTCTGAATCAGCTTTGGGACAAGCGGTTAGTCCACATCGATTGAGAGCGGCTTATGCAAATATTATATATAATGAAACACATGATATTGAATTGACTAGAAGGGCAATGAAGCATTCAAATATTTCGACTACAAAAAGATACTTAGAGGACGATGAAAAAGAAACCAACAATAAAGTAGCAGATATTATGAATGATATATTTTAAGGATACTCAAATTGAGTATCCTTTTATTTTAGAAAGGTGGTGATTCAGTAAAGAAATATATTGATTAGTACGATTAAAACAAGTAAAATAAATACGTTAAGAAACGAGGTAAAACATTATGTTTAAGATTGAAATTAAGACAGGCGGTGCAGCATTTACTGACCCATGCACAGGAGAAGAAAGTAGCTGGGACGAATGTTATGAAGTAGCACGAATTTTAAGAGAACTTGCGGATTCAATTGAAAATGGAAAACGTGAAGGAAGTTGTATAGATATTAATGGAAATAAAGTTGGAAACTTTACATTCTATGCTAAATAAAGAGGTGATAATATGGTTGATTTAAAAAAATATGATATTCAAGATATAGAATTTAATTTTCTCGTAGCCTTGAAAAGTGGTCATGCTTTTCAATTCTTAGCAGAACGTGGATACGAATTATCTAAAGAACAATTGTTAAGGATAACAAAAGAATTAGTAGCCGAAACAGATGATTATGTTACAAAATGTAAAGACCCTGATATGGATAGTATTGTTGAGTACATACTTCAAGATTGGGATTTAGATAATCAAGAAGAGTTGCAAGAATTAATCAACAAAGAAGCAGAAAGGAAGTCTAAGTAATACACTTAGGCTTCTCTTTTTAAGAGGTGATTTTATGGAAATGATAAACGTCTCACGGAAAGAAATAGATGAAGAAATGTTTCTTATAGATACAGAAGATGATTTTGTTTATATGATTGAAAAAACTCTTGGTTCAGAAGCAGGTAGATATGCAAGACAATTGGTCGAAGACGCTATTTCTGCTGACGAATATTATGATGAAATTCAAAAGTATGATGCAGAAATAGAAAAATATGATAAAGAAATAGAAGATTTATCTACTAGAATTACAGAATTACAAGATGAAATTGAACTGAATCAAAAGAAACATAGTTGTTTTATATTTGTAAAGGAGTGATTTGTATGTATACAAAGATAGATATTAATACTTATTTTATAAGACCAACATATAGTAATTGGGCTATATACAGAACCCTTGGAATCAATAAAGCAAAACCTATTTATATCGGAACTGAAGAAAAGTGCCAGGAACATCTAAAAAAATTACGTTTAAGAATTCAAGATATAAACGAAACTCAATATAAGAATCCAAATTATATCTTTATTCTGATGATGGAATCTATGCAGAGAGTCACAGAACTTAAAGCTGATTTAATTAATAATGGAATTATTGAAGATAGTGGAGAATATGATTTCACAAGCGAAAACGAAATGTTTCGTGATTGGTGTGATGAATACGAATTTGAATATAAGTTAATTGTAGACCCCGAAGATGAAGACTTTTTAGAGTCATCTGAAAACTTTTTCAAAGTGAAATTAAAAGAAGTTTATGGAAAGAGGTAAGAAATATGAGTACATATAAGAAGTTATTAGAAATAAAGAAAATACATCCTTCAACATGGATTTTTGCTTGTACATATTTTTTCGATATTGGCTATGCTCAAGCAAAAGAATTAACAGTTAAAGACGTTGAATCTGCTAAAGGAAATGGACTTATGACAAAGGAATTTGAACAAGAGTTAATTCAGACAACGAGAGAAATTGCGGGAGCTGTAGAGAGTGGAATTGATTTGGTTCAATTCTGTGCTATAGATGATACTTATGATACACGTACTTTTGCGAACAAACTTCCACGATATCGACTTGAGGAAATGCTTGAAAATCAAGTTTCTGTTCATTCAATGTCTTCAAGAAAAGAAATAGAAAGTCAATGCGACAAGCTCGGTTGCGAAATTGAAGACCTTGAAATGTTAGGTGTTAGTCTTCCCGATGGTTGGTGGGAATGGGAATAGAGGTGATTATATGATACGTTCAGTAACACAATTAAAGAAACGATTAGATTTAATGATTCGTGATTACGGAGCTGAAAATATCACTTTAGAACATGGCTGTTGTAATTTTCAGTTCACAAAGTATTTTTATTATCCTTATGGATATGATGAAGAATTAAAACAGTGGAATGATACAGAAAAAATAATTATCTTCTGTATTGATTTAACAACAAAAAAAGAGAGACAGTATATGGAAATTACTGATGAAGAATTACGAAAACCAAAAGGCGAATATGATTATAACCACTGGTTTGTTCATGCAAATTGGAAAAAGAAATATCCAACTATTCTTGAACTGGCAGACTACGAGTTTAAAGAATGGATGGAGAAATGTGGTATTGCGTAAGTGAGGTAGAGATATGAAACAATTAATAAAAGAAATTGATGAAAATAGAAAGCTATATCGTGATGATAGAACTGGAATTGCTTGGATTGAAGATGGTTATACGGGTTGTGGAATTTCTATTCATCCTAATATAGATGCTAGTGGTTCGGTAAAAGGAATGAAAAATTTAGGTTACTGGGGAAAAGAAGATAGAACTGTTAGAAGTCATGGTTTTATTTACAATATAGACCATGTTTCTTTTAGTTGGAGCAAAGACAATCCTTACCATGACTTAGAGTTACTTGTTTTAAATGAATGTAAATGTAAAGGTTGTTTAGAAAGAAAGTTAAATGAGGTATAGATATGAACAAAGAAGATTTTTTGCAATATATTGATGAAAATTTTTCATGTGATGGAAGTGCTAAAAGACTTATAAGTAATATTCTTGATTATGTTGAAACGAACATAATTGGAGAGAATGAACAGTATCTTGCTCTTTGTGAGTTGCTTAATGGAACTATTGGTTTAAGTGATGCTGAAATAAAAAAGATTTGTTTATGAGGTAAGTTATATGGATAGTAGTCAAAACAGATATTGGGTACGCTTTATTTCAATGTGGACGAATGAATATAAAGTGAATAGCTTTGATTCATTAAGTGAGGCAGATTGGTTCGCAAAGCAAATGAGTGGTGAAGTATATGATTATGATTATAAAGTAGTTAGCAATTATGGATTTAGGGGGTGAGCATAAATGGAACATATAAAAGTAAATTTGCCAAGTAATGAAGAGAAATATAAATCAGGGAACGGCGAAGGCTGTTGGGCTTTGGCTGATGAAAAGGTTAAAGCTGCCTATGACAATGATGAAAAAGAAGGAAATTATACAGTTATTTTAGATAATGATAGCTTCTATTATCCTGGGTTGATGGCTGGAACTAAAATTCCTATCGAAATGAGGGGAATTAACAGACCAGTAGTTCCTTATAAGTGGTTGGTTGAAAACTACGGTGAATCTATTTGGTAAGTGAGGTGATTATATGAGTAATACAGAATGGTTTTTTACAGACGATTTTCAAATATGCAGACAAAGACATAAAGGAGTTTATGAATTTGTAGAATTTAATCAAGTAAATGATTTGATGATTCAATCAGAAGATAAAATAATCGTAGCCAATTATAAAGACAGTGATGGCGAATGGGATGCTGACGCAATTAGTTGTATAACAGGTTTTTACAAAGACCTTGGTGAATTAAAGCAAAACTATCCCGATGAAGGGAGTCAAAATCAAGTTGTTGCTGAATGTATATTTGAAAGCTCAAGTCAATTTAATAGTGATTCTCTTACATTGTCAGAAGATGAAGCAAGAAAATGGCTTGAAGATATTGTAAATGGAAAAGTAGATTACGAAGTGTGAGGTGATTTAAATGAAAATGCTAGAAGAATATAAAGCATTTCTAAAAGATTATTATGAATCTTTGGATGACAAAGAAGATGACACTTGGGAAGACTACTGGCAAGTAAATTTAGATGCATTGAAAGATGATGATGCAATAGTAGTTATTGATGGTGTCAAATATGTAAAAGATTAGTGAGGTGATTATATGAAAGATAAATACGTTTTATATTTCATTAATAATGGAGTCTCAAAATTGGATTTTGTTCATTTTGACGAGGCAAAAGAAGCATATAAAAATTGTAATAGTCAAATTAAATTTTTATATCAACCAGACAAGACATATTTTGTTGCGACTTTATCATCCACTGGTTACAAAGTAGGGCATGACCACTTATATCATAAAGATACTGCAAAATGTACAGGATTATTCATTGCAGAAAACAAAAATCAAATTGCAAAATTTCTCGACAAAGTAAATTGGCATCATCAGGGAGCTAATGAATCAAGTAAGGCAAGATTATATGGAAACAAAGGATATGGGTTTCTGTATAAAGATGATAATGATGAATTCGAATATCATCTTGCCCAATATTATTTGTCTTCTTCTAATATTCAGTTCTCATTTATGATTGAGTCTGGATTTGGTGCAATAGATATAAAAAATTATAAAAGAAAAGAGAATCCTTATCGCATGCGTTAGGAAGTAAGATGACTACGAGGATGGTGAGTAAATGACAATAATAGAAAAGCAAATGGACTTATTTGATGTTTCTAATGATTACATTCTTGTGCATTGTATCAGTTCAGATTTTGCTTTAGGAGCTGGGATAGCGAAACAATTTACCAAACGAGGCGTAAAAAAATATCTTCAAACTCATTTTTATTCCGTATGGAATGGAAATGGATATTGCATAGCTAGCCCTATTGAAAATTATAGAGGTGTGTTCAATTTAGTTACTAAAGAAAGATATTACAATAAACCTACTTATGAAACCCTAACACAATCATTGATTGAAATGAAATATCAAACACAAAGATTGAAGGGGAAAATTAAATTGGCTATGCCACGTATAGGTTGCGGATTAGATAGACTTGAATGGGAAAAAGTTAAAGAAATAATAGAAGAAATTTTTTATGACACCGATATTAGTATTCTCGTTTGTTATCTATGAAAGGCGGTGATTTTAATGACCGATTTAGAACAGGCAAGACAATATTTTCATTTAACTGATGATGATATGAAGCGGTTAGATAAAAAGGTGATTCAAAATTGGATTACTGAAAACGAAAAGAAGCTCACACGGAATTATCACAAGGACTTGATGAACGAATGGCGAGAAGAAATTAAGCATTTGAAGGTCTTATTAGAGAAAGGAGTTTAACATGAATATAACAGAAATTAATTTGAAGGATTTGAAAATAACAATTCATAATTACGGAACTAATTTAAATGTATTCTATGGTGAACCTCACG
>Ga0247611_10010681_pt1 | contig 10749 bp, 13 predicted proteins | sample 177DNAGHGhighgp2_FD_192422 | JGI IMG/M metagenome (GOLD analysis project Ga0247611, IMG submission 192422) | Sheep rumen microbial communities from Palmerston North, Manawatu-Wanganui, New Zealand - 1770 DNA GHGhigh gp2 | ecosystem: Host-associated > Mammals > Digestive system > Stomach > Rumen... | reverse complement strand
CTATTTAAACATTGTTAATTCGTTTTTATTAAAAATAGTATCTTTTTATATCTTTAAATATACTCCATACATAATTATAGCCAGCATTTGCTGGCTATTTTAATTAAATAATCGCATCTACCAATCCAAATTTAAGTAGGTCTTCCGGTGTGCTGTATTTTTCATCTTTACAAATTTCTTTAATCTGCTCTTCTGTAAGCTTAGAGTGCTCCATATAAATCTTATAGAAGATATCTCTGAATTTAGCAAGGTTCTCAGCCTCAGTAGCAATATCATCAGTTTTCTGTGTCTGACCAAATGAAGTCTGTCTTACCTCGTGAAGCAAAGACAAAGCATCCTTTGAAACATAGCGTTTGTTTCCAACACAAGCAATCAAAGAAGCCATTGAATCTGCTTCGCCTTCAATAATCGTATGAATAGGAACTTTGATTGGCATACCAGCAAGCTGATGAATTCTTCCTTCCTGGATATCCTGCATACATTTGATAATTCCAAGACCAGAATTTACTGTTCCACCAGTACTATTAATATGAAGAACAATTGGAGTAATATCACAGTTATTCTCGATCGCATTACTGATGATACTCATAGCTGTTTCGTGCAGAACTGAGAACAAAGCACGGGCAATAGTCTCATCAATTTCATCGTGCAAGTAAATATGGTTCTTTACTTGCACGATTGGACTTGGTGCGCCAAACGCGCTCTGTGTAGGCATAACAATTGCCTCCTCATCCAAACTATCTTCACAATTACAATTTTTCATTTATATTCTCCTCTATGTATTTTTAAATAAGGAGAGCATTTTGCTCTCCTTTGTTTTTTTAGTAATTAAACTGTCCCATTGGCTGAGCCATAAGTGGCGCTTCATCTTTTTTAGGAAGCTCTGTGATAACACAAGAAGTTGTAAGAATAATCTCAGCAACTGATGCAGCATTAGCAAGTGCGGCACTAATAGCCTTTGTAGTATCTACTACTCCCATCTCCATCATATTACCAAAGAAACCTGTTTTAGCATTAAATCCATAACTAGATTTATCTTCTTTCTCAACCTCATTGAGTATAACCTCACTGTTAATTCCAGCATTCTCAATAATCTGTTTGAATGGCGCTTTAACTGCTTCAAGTGTAAGCTGAATACCTCTTGCTTCTCCATCTGTAAGCTTATCATCAGCTTTAGTATTTCCAACATTATTAGAAGCTTCAAGAAGAGCAACTCCACCACCAGGCAAAATACCCTCTGCCAAAGCAGCCTTTGTAGCAGCAATTGTATCGTCAATCCTATACTTTCGCTCCTTCATTTCTACTTCTGTAGCACCACCTACTGATACAACTGCTACTTTTGCTGTAAGTTTTGCAAGTCTCTGCTGAAGCTTACCTTTAACAAAATCATCCTCAGAAGCATCAATTTGTTTTTTAATTTCATCAATTCTTGCTTCAAGCTCTTTATTGTTTTCTTTTATATTTGTAATTGTTGTTTCATTCTTGGAAGCTTTTACCTTGGCAATTCCGAGTGTTTCAAGTTTAGCATCTTCAAGTCTCAAACCTTTTTCCTCTGAAATGAATGTAGCACCTGTAAGAATGGCAATATCCTCAAGCATTGCTTTTCTGCTTTCTCCATAAGAAGGAGCCTTTACAACAAGAGATTTTAAAGAGCCACGGAGCTGGTTTACAATTAATGTTCCAAGGGCATCACCATCCATATCATCACAAATAATTGTGAGTGGTGTAGATGTGGGGCCTACTGCATTCAGCAAATTCAAAATCTGCTGAACACTTGAAATCTTTTTATCAGTTACAAGAACATAAGATTTATCATATTCTGCAGTCATTCGCTCTCTATCAGTAATAAAATAGTTATTTACATAACCATTATCAAACTGAAGACCTTCTGTAAGTTTTACGGTTGTATCCATAGATTTAGATTCCTCAACCGTAATAACACCATCTTTTCCAACTTTTTCAATAGCCTCAGCAAGAATGTTACCAATCTCTGGATCATTGTTTGCTGAGATTGTTGCTACATTTTTAATCTCGTCATTTGACGAAACCTCTTTGCTCATTGCTTTAAGTTCTTTAAGCAAGTCTTTTGTAGCAATTTCAATTCCTTTTTTAATTTCTGTTGGTTTGTATCCAGCTGCGATTGATTTGAGGCCTTCTTTAATAATTGAATAAGCAAGGACAGTAGATGTAGTAGTTGAATCACCTGCTACTGTATTTGTTTTAGAAGCTGCTCCATATACAAGTTTAGCTCCTGCATTCTCTTCTGGATCTTCAAGCGGCATAACTGCCCCAGCCGCAGTAACTCCATCTTTTGTAGAAACAAAATCACCATTTTTCTCAAAAGCAACCAACCTACCACAAGGGCCAAGTGTAACCTTAACCGCATCTGCAAGTTTAGTAACACCAGCAAAAAGTTTGTTACTACAATCTTCATTAAAAGACAATTTTTTAGCCATTATTTATATTCTCCTCTAAAATTTTTTCTATATTATTATAAATTTTATATTTTGTTTTTGTCAATTCAATTAAGCATTATTTGAAAAATATTCTATTGCTTTGTCCAAAGCGCTTCCTCCGTGAACATAGTCATCCACTTTTTTATCTACTTTAATTAATAGTTCTTTTATTTCTTTTAAAATAGGTGTCAGTTCTTTTTCTTGCTCTAACATCTCTATTAGTTCTCTGAGTTTTATACTAAAATCATATATTTTCATAATTCCTCATAAATAATATACTGATATTTTTACATCTTCATCTTTAAATACTTCTTTAATTACATCTCTTACAAGAGGCCAGCTAAGCTTATCCAGACCACATCCAATCTTTGGCATACAAAGATGCTTATTCCAACAATCTAATTTTTTTAGTTTGTCTCTCATATCTATTAAAGCATTTTTTATTGTTGAATAATTTGGCTTCCCTGATGTGTGTTTTTTAGTAACCAAATGACAAGTTATTGGTTTATTTTCCTCTGCTATTATACAACACCAACCTGTTTTTGTCAAGTTCCAAGGATTTGATTTTAATTCTTCTGTTAAGATTTGTTTTTGTTTGAATACTTTAAGAATAAAAATAGGTGCTATTCCAGCACCATAATTATCATCATTTGCTATACAATGAGCATAAGCTGCTTTTTGATCCATATGATCAAATAAATTTCCTTTTATTTCTTCAAGTTCCATAAATACTCCTTATGGTTGCCAGTTATCAATTTTTTCAAAAGTTTCTTTCAAAGCTTTTTTCTCACTTTCTTTTGAACGAAAACTATAATGACCGTTTACATTTGATACAATTTCTAAATCAGTTTCTGTCTCTATCCATTTCTCAAATTGTTCTTTCACTTTTGAATTTGCTTTAATTGATAAATCTCCATAAATAGAATTTATATCTTTAAATCGTTTTACTTCCGAACTGTTTTCATAGTTTCCTTTCTTAAAATAATAATCAAATTCTTTCTTATTATTTTTTAGATTTATAATATTATTTTTATTCCACTCAAAATTTTCTTTCATTAAATCAAACAGTGTTTTTTCTTTTTTCTTAAACATAATTAACTCCTTTTTAATATATTCCGTTCGTGAATTTTTTACACATATATTATATTAAATTATATTATTAATTTATTGTCTATAAACAAAAATAGGGTTGCTTGCGCAACCCCTGATTTTCAAGTTTTATGAACGAGGATTAACCTCGCTCAAATTTACTACTCTGCTGCTGTAACAGCGTCTGTCTTAGGAACACCGGTTGAATTAGCGTCAGCATTCTCAACTGCCTTAACAACAGTTCCAACAGCTGCCTGAGTTTTTGGAACTGTAATCCTGATTACTCCATTGCTTACTGAGTAGCAAAGTTTATCAAGATCGTAATCTTTTGATGTGAATGTGCTTGATCGGAAAAGGTCATCACCGAAGTTTGTGTCATCTGAGAATGTGTATTTGAAATCCTCAACATACTTCTCAAATGCTACTCGTGGGATAGGTTCACCAGCTTTGTTTGTGTGACCTACATACTTACCCTCGACGACAATCTTAAATGCCTCGCCACCATTGACCTTAGCAGTCTTGACTGTTACAGCATCCTTGCCGTAGCCAGGTGCTACCACATCGATTACCAATCGCTCATCTGTTACTGCCTTGAAAACATCTTTATTATACATACTATTAACTCCTTGGGGCTTTCCCCTATTTTAAAAAATTTTCGTTTTCTTATGAGTTTATTATAACTCAAAATTTTAATTTTGTCAATCAATTTTTAAAACTTTCTAAAAACTGATTTTTTTAAGCTGATTAAACTCTCTCAACTTTATGATTTATTATATCATTTTTTTCTTTTTTTGTCAAGAAAAATTCTTTTAATATTTTTTCTATGCTTTCAAAATCTTTATAAGAAATTTCCAACAAAGAAAAACCGTTATTTTTGGCGAACTCTTTTTTTAGTTCGTCGTGTTTTTGTTGTAGTATGAAATTTTTTTCAGCTACTTCACTACTAATACCCCCGAAATTTTTTGGTTTATAATGTTGCTCTCCTTGATGTTCTATTAAAACATTCAATTCAGGCAAATAGAAATCATAATTAAGATTTCTTATATCTTTTTGTTTTTTTGTTTATTATAAATAAACTCTGATTGAGAAACAAACTCTTCTGTTGTTTTTCTCTTGTTCATAATTTATTATAACAAATTTTTTTAATTTTGTCAATCAATTTTTAAACTGTTTTTCAAACCCACAAGTATAAAACACTGTTACAGACTGCTCTTCCTTGCAAGTTTTAAAACAGTATTTAGGACACAGCAGGAATCGAACCTGCTTTATTTACCAATATTGTCCAAAAAAGAACTGAGTAATGATAAGGAAGCTAAATTCATTGCTCAGTTCCTTATCGTTAAGGACAAGAAGGATTAATTATTCTTTTTATCCTGTCTCTCAATTTCTTTTTATATAAGAATCGAAATGGTATTTTTGCTCGAATTCTTTTTTCAAGAATTGGCAGCATTTCAATTTCATTTTTTTCCATATTTTCTTTTTCTGTTTTTAAAACAATTGAATAAGAAAGGGAAGTTTTTGTTTTTTTAAAATCTTCAATGTATTTGCCTTTCTTTTTAAAGGTAAATTTTTCTTGTGAAACTTCTGAACAAAAAGAAATATTTTTTTTGTTTTCGTAAATTTGTTTTACTGGAAACATAGAATAATCAATTTTAATTTTTTTCACATAAAAAATTATGTGAAAAAAATTAAACAAAGAATATTCAACTTTATCTCTTTCGTTAACAGAATGAAAACATACAGAAAGTAAACAATTATTCAATTACATTTTTCCTCGAAGTGAATTTCTTCGTGATTATATGATAATATTTTCCAAAATACTGCTGATGCTGTAATTGCTCATCTTTATCTTCTTCACATTTTTTACAAACGGTTGTTTTTTCGTTCAAAGCTGTATTAAATGTAAATTTAATATTTTTTGTAATATTACCACATTTATCACACTTTGTATATCCGTTTACGCTAGTATCAAGACAAACATTACAAATTTTATTTCCTTCATCAGTTTTAAGAAGTTCTTGTGGTGAATATTTTCCACAACAAGAACAAGTTCTTTTTTCAACTTTTGAATAGCAAGTAGGACAAAGATGAATTTTTTTACCATTTATTGTTTCAACAATTGGAACTTCATCTGATTTTACAAATTCACTTCCACAACTGTCACAAGTCATAATTGAATCTTTGTAACAGTCATAACAAAGATAAGTGCTATCATTTCTAAGTACAATTCCACCTTTATCTTCTCCACATTTTTTACATCTTAATGTAGGGAACATAAGATCAACATGAAGACCCAACTGCTTCCATCTGCCAATTTTAAAACCTGGTTGCTCAAAGCCAAATCGTCTGACACTGCTCATTCTGTCTTCGAATGTAAAAGAACTTCTACTATTTCCAGTTACTTCGATAAGGTTTTTTGTAAATACCTGCTGACCATCTTTATTATGACCAATTATCCAAAGTTTATTTCCTTCTTCTGTAAGTTTACCCATATCTGAATAAACTCCAATTACTGCTCCTTTTTTAGTAGAAAGAACATCCAATGGATATTTGCTCCTTGAGAATGTATCTTTGTTATGAAACTTACTATTTCCAGTAATGGCAACTACTGGTGTAATTCCAACTGTATCATTTGGATACCATTTTACAATATTAAATGAACCACTTTTGTCAAGCAAGCACCAAGTTCTTGTTTGAACAGAATCTACTTTAATTCCCAAAAACTCTTTTTTAGAACCATCTGTAATATACAGCATCATTCTGTTTTTATCACCAGCAAGAAATGGTAAACCAAGACAATACTGAAAACCACCACTTTCTTCGTTATTAAGATTAAAACAAGAACTAAATTTTTCAGCTGTTGAGGCTAGGAACCAGTCCATAGGATTAAAACTAATTACAAACTGTAATTTTTTTGCTGATTTCTTAGAAGCTCCAATTCTTTCAAACTGTCTTACAATAAATGCCGCGCAGTTTTCAGGTGTGTATGCTTCATCAGCATCTCGTTCAAAATCAGCTTCAAACTCTTTGTAGATATTTTCAAAAACTTTTTTAATTTTAGTCTGATTTTTTTTGAATATTACTTTGTTTTCTATAAACTCTTTGTATCCAATTACACAAGAATATGTTTTTTCAAGTCTTTTTATAGCATATCCAAATTTTGTTTTGAACATTGTATAAGCATTATCATCTTTTGCAAAAAATGATTGAATAGCAGGATTACCCATATCCATATCAAAGCGAATGCGCTGATCCTCATAAACAGAATTAGGAGAATCAATAAGACTTTTAAGCTCTGGAACTGGTTCCCATTCATCGCTTGTTCTTTTTTCAACATATTTAAGGGATGCTTCATCAAAATCCCAAATTGTTTTACAAGCATTAAGATAAGCTTCACGATTTTTTGAGTTAATTTCTGTCATTTGTTTTTGCTTCCTTTTATATTTATATTAAAAATTTTTATTTGCTTTTTTATTCAATTTTTAATTGTTTGGTTTGAATGTTTTGAAACATCCAAGGATACCACCACCATTCATCATAAAAGAATGGTTTATTGTCTCCTATTAAAATATCATTTTGTAATTTAATTTCTTTTATTGAGAGCATTTTATTTGTTAATAAAACTCCGTTTTTTTTATCCATAAAACAGTCCCAAATATTCAGTAAATTTTTATCATTTTTTAAAACCGCCTTGTCTTTAATTTTTAATTTTTTATTTTTTTTTATTAGAAACATATTTTATTTTAAACCTTATGTTAATATTATAACATTTTTTAAAAAAATTTTCAAGTCTATTTTTTAAAGCGTTTTAACCACCATTCTGATTTCATATTAAATATTCCAGAATTTGATAAAATCGAATAATATTCATTTTTTAAGCTTGGTGCCAAAGACCAATCAAAAGCAAAATTTGAGCAATAAGATAAGAATTCATCTTTGTAATTTGAATAAATATTTTGACTTTTCCCTGTCAAGAACTTATTTATATTGGCTTCATTTATTTTTGACATAGTTGCCATTCCAAGCATTTTATTAATTCTTCTTATATTATTAAACTGAGGTTTGTTTTGTAACACATGGAAAAGCTCGTGTATAATATATACCATCGCTCTATCAGTAGTAAGCTCATTAAACATTTTTGTATTAACAGATATTTGACTGCCTATCGTTATCGCCATTACATTTGATTTCTCTTTAAAATCTTCTATAATTAGAGGCTCTTTAAAAACTCTGTCAAGTTTATTTAAAAAAACAGGCGAAAATACTTGTTCTATATATTTTCTAAAATTTTTATTAAGTTTTTCAATTTCAGATTCTATTTTTAATTTTTCAATAATTAGTTCATATTTCATAAAATTAACTTTTAGAAAAGGCTATTGCCTTACCGACATATTAAATAAACAACTATAACGAAATAGCTTTTCAAGCCCAGCAAAAAGAACGGTTGCAATAACGGTATGATTTTGCAAGCTTTAAAACTATTCTTTTTCGTTAAATTGAAAATAATATAACGGTAAAACATCGCCAAAAAAAATAGGACTGAACGGGATTTGCACCCGTTCTTAAAAACTAAATTAGTCCATGTTTAAATTAAGAATAAAATAATGATCGTTTCCATCAATAAATTCTATTTCACCGTCTTTTCTTTCAATTATAATTGAGTCTTTTGAAAGATTGTTAAGAAGGTATTTTACAACAGAAGCATTTAGCTCAATTTCTTTAGTAAGAGTAATCGATTTTTCTTCAAAAGATAATTTGCTGGTTTCAATCACAACATCAAAACCAACACCTTTTTTAAAGCAAATACGAACATACATATCTTCTTCAGTTTCATAAGAATTATCAATGATTTTATCGAAGAAATCTTTAGAGACAAAGAGTGGTGAAAGTTTCATAGAAGTATCTTCTGATGTTGAGTTAATATAGCTTAGATAATTTTTAAATTTTGTAGTTTTTGTATCTCGGCAATTAAATGTCAAAAGAAAATCATTAGTTTCAGCAACAATACCTTCTTCTCTAAAATAGACTTTTGCATTGTCAGAAATCTTCATAAAATTAAATATTTTATGTGGCATAGTCCAAATTTTTGTTGTATGACCATAATCTTGTTCCAGCTGAACTTTGTCAATGTCTGCAATGACATTTGTAATTTTCCAACAAGAAGCTGATGAACTGAACTGATACAAATTTCCTTCATCAACAGCAAAAGAAATTACATCTGTCATTGTTGGACTAATAAAATAATTTCCAAGAGTAATATCAAAGTTTTTTTCAATATTTAAAAGCTGCTCTTTTGTAAATACAATATGAGGATTAATGATATGATTACGTTCTGCTTCAAATCTATCCTCTGAAATTTCAGATGCTTCAAATATAATACCATTAATGTCTACTTCATTTTCTTTAAAAAGAATTTCAGCGTCATTATTATCAAGTGAAGCACAAATTGCTGAGATAATAAAACTTCCAGAAACTGAGCAAGTTTTATCTACATCTTTATTTTTAATAAAGATGTATTGCAAACTTTCTCCAAAATTTACAACAATTCCTTTTCCTTTAAAAAAATCTACAAATGTTGAAACCGTATTTGCTTTTTGTGTTTTGGAAGCAACCAAAATCTCTCTAAAAATTTTAGCAGTTACACTGTCTTTTGTAATAACCATTATTCTTTTTTCTCCTTATGGAATAATTATATAAATTTTTTATTTTTTAAAAAAAATTTTTAATTCTAACCGAATTGATAATTAATTATAACAGAAAATTTAAAAATTTTCAAGACCAAAATTATTTTAATTTATAAACTTCATTCTTTTTTACTATCTCAATTTTATAATCTTGCTGTTCTAAATATTGTTTCAAAAAAATCTGAGCATTTTTTTCTCCATGTACCAAAAATATTTTCTTTAATTTTGATGTATCAATTTTTGATAACCAATCAGAAATCTCTTTATAATCAGCATGGGCTGAAAATGAATTTATTTTTTGTATTTCAGCTTTTACATCATACTCTTTATTTTCTATTGTTATTTTTGGAGTTTTATTTAAAATTAATCTCCCAAGAGTTCCTTCTGCTTGATATCCTACAAACAATATAGTATTCTTAGGCTCATTAATTCCAAATTTTAAATGGTTTAAAATTCTTCCTGCTTCACACATACCAGAAGCCGCAATAATAATACAAGGCTTACTTGTTTTTGCTACTTTTAAACTTTCTTTATAATTGTTTATAAATTTTAAAGTTCTTACAGAAAACGGATTTTTTCCTTTTGAAATAAATTTTTCTTTTATATCATCATTAAGACATTCTGGATGAACATTAAAAATACCAGTAGCGTTTGCAGCCATAGGAGAATCAATCAAAACAGGAATTTTTGGAATTTTGTTTTCTCTCATTAAAACTTTAATGAAATAAATCAATTCTTGTGCTCTTTCGATGGCAAAAGAAGGGATTATTACTTTACCACCTCTTTCAATTGTTCTGTTTATTATATATGTTAATTCTTGATAAACAGTTTCAAGGGATTCATGAGTTTTATTTCCATATGTAGATTCCATTATTATATATTCTGGTGCTGGCATATTTGTAGATGGAGGATAGCAAATAGGGTTACTTTCTCGCCCTAAATCACCAGTGAATAAAATATGTTTTCTATTATCTTCTTTTTTATGAAAGATTTTTTCAAAAAAAGTAGTATATTTTGGAACAGAAATATCTATCATTGCTGAGCCTAAAATATGACCCGCATCATAAAATGTATATTTAATTTCTTCACTTATTTTCTTTTCTTTTTCATAAACAGAACATCTGTAATGATTCATTGTGTTAATGCAATCTTGCTCTGTATAAATTGGTGTTCCCTCATAAGATTGTATTTTAGCAGAATCCAGCATGATAATGGAAGCTAAATCTCTTGTTGCAGGAGTTGAATGTATTTTTCCTTTATATCCTTGTTTAACAAGCAAGGGCAAAAGAGCACAATGATCTGCATGTGCGTGAGAGTTTATAACATCATATATATCATCAGGAAATGTATACTCACTGTTCTTTCTTACAGTTTCTTCATTTCCCTGCCATATTCCACAATCTAAAAGTATTTTTTTATCATTAATTGTAAGATAGTGCTTAGAACCAGTTACTTCTTCACACCCACCATCACTTGTAAATTCTATTTTTGTCATATGTATTTCCTATTCAAACAGCTTG
>Ga0247611_10010680_pt1 | contig 10750 bp, 1 predicted proteins | sample 177DNAGHGhighgp2_FD_192422 | JGI IMG/M metagenome (GOLD analysis project Ga0247611, IMG submission 192422) | Sheep rumen microbial communities from Palmerston North, Manawatu-Wanganui, New Zealand - 1770 DNA GHGhigh gp2 | ecosystem: Host-associated > Mammals > Digestive system > Stomach > Rumen ... | reverse complement strand
ATTACTTGCGCCAGCCGTAATAACAACTTTAGTAGGCTGAATATCAACAACACCAACCTTACTATTAGCTCTTGCCGCGAATAATGCCCTACCAGTTTGTCTAAAGGAGGCAATTGAACCATTGCTATTTGCCGGGGCAGCACCAATTTCAACACCACTAGAGTTTTTAATAAATACATAAGAGCCGTTTAATAACGCAGATTGTGAGGCATCATTACTAGCACCAACAGAACCCATCTCAATACCATCTTTATCCATCCAGAATAAACTTTTTGCTGTTGGATAATTACTAGATGTTCCATTTTGAGTGGTTAAAGACATCCCTAAATCTGTACTAGTCATTCTAAAACCACTTAAACGAGAATCACGTGGATTAAATGTATTAGCAGTATTCGCGGCACCATCATCAGAAAATTTCTTCTGAACATCTACCATTGAAAGACCACTTACAAAAGCAAGTTTTTCTCCTTGAATATCCATTACAGAAATTGGATAATAAGTGGTCGAGGATAAAGTCTTTGTATCTCCTGTTCTCGCGGCAATTAATACTCGCTGTGAACGCATTGAAACAATAGAAGCGCCATAGCTATTTTTAGTACCAAATTCAATGCCATTAGTTCTTTTAATTAAAGCATAAGAACCGTCATTAACATTTACCGCTTTTAATCCAGATGTTGTTGAAGTAGACAATGAACCAATTTCAACACCGTCTTGATCCATCCAAAAAAGATTTTTTGCTGTTGTATTATTACCAATTGTCGTAGTAACGCTCATACCAATTAATTGATTAGTAATTTTCATGCCTGCGGTGGACAGTGGGCTAAAAGCACTTACAGTACTATTATTCATAACCCCTTGTGTCGTTATAACAATACCATCTTTATCCACATCAACCGCAGTTGTTATACCATTACCTGCGCTTACTCCAAATAAAATACGATCTTTAGATAATTCTACCGCAGAACTACTGCTACTAGCAATACCTTCAGTAGCAAAAAAAGTGACTTTTTCTGTAGAGCCAATTTTCACACCATCAGCCGCACTAATCTTTATAACAGATTTACTATCGTCATCGGCGCTATGGATATCAATTATACCACTAGAACGTAACGCAATACCATTACTGTTCATTTCAATGGCATTAATGTTACTATTTGAACTACTAACTAAATTAATATACCCACCGCTTGCCACTGCCACGCCAGTGCCGCCACCAATTTGTACTAAATGACTACCAGTAAGTTTTAAATCGCCTGATGTTAATTTAATTTCATTTTCTGCTAACAATTGAATTGTACCGGTGTCGGCATCAACAGTAAGTTCAGCACCACTAATAAAACCTTCATCAGAAATTAATACCCAATCTTGTCGGCGTGTTTCTTCATTGTCACTTGAGCTATGTTCAGAACTGGCTGCTAAATAAGTTAAACGAGTGTTAGGTTTCCATATATCTCCAGCTTTATATCCTACAGGTACTGTATTACTATGATAATATTCTGACAATAATTGTGTTCCTTGTTCAATATCATCAATGTCACCTTGGACACCTACGATTAAGTCGTTTAAATATTCCAAACTAGCATCATACTCTTCAGCTAAACTATCAACATGTGCATTAATAGTTTGTATTTGTGTATTTATATTAGTTGTTAAAGCTTGCTGGGCATCAGCTAATTCGCTATCAAATTCAGCATTTAAACTATCTACTTTAGTATTAATTTCAAGAAGATTAACTTGTATCCCATCAATCGCATCATTAGCATCAGCAATTGATTCCTCAAAATTCTCGGCTAACTCGTCAATTCTACCATTAATAGTTTGTAAATTTCCTTGTATTTGATCAATAGCCCTGTTTCCTTCATCTAAAGAATCTTGAAAATCAGCTGCTAATAAATTAATTTTATTATCTATTTCAAGTAAATTTACGGGAATATGGCTTAATAATTCATTTGCATAAGCTAATGATTCCGTAAAATCTTCATTTAATAAATCTACCTTATCACTAATGCTCATTAAATGAGCTTGTACATTATCAATTATACCTTGTACAATTTCTTCTGTAGACAAATCTAAATAATCATCAAATAGAATTAAATCTCCATTTCCATTAACGATATGTAAATCTGAAGCAAATAAATTACCTTTCATAAAAATATCGCCGGATTCAGCGCTAATATAGAAGATGCGTTCTCCATTATAATTACGTAGTGTGAAACCATCCCACGTTAAAGAAACTCGCGCAAATTCTTCAGGAATTGTAGCAACTCTACTGCCATATTCTGGGTCATTACTATCATGCGGTGTAATTATATAAGTAACAATATCTTTTCCGTTCGCGTCTACACCAACTTCTCGTTCATATGTATAATAATACTTACCAATAGTAATATAATCTGTTTTCTTTTCATTTAAAACTAATGCACCTTTCTTTAAGTTAAAGAAAACGCCATTACTATCAAATTTAACATATTGCGCTCCATCTATGCCAAGACCATCACGCAAAGCCTTATTTACTTCTTCTACATTCAATTCCTTTGTAAACCAAGGAGTATCAGTAGGGTCTAACGGGGTTTCTTGATTATTAAAATCAATACTTAAATCCTCAAAGAATGACTTATATGCAAACAATCCTTCGCTATTAAATTGGAAACGAAGTTTATCGCCAGCATAAATCATTACCCTATTTGTGTCTAACTGACCAGAAGTAATTAAATTAGCATTAATACCCTGCGGCACCAATCCAGTATTCCAAATCCAATTACCAGAACTATCTTTCTCATTCGCAAGGAAAATGCCACCACCTCTAAATGCAACTACACCGGCGTCACTAACGCCCCAAATACCATCTTTTTCATTAATAGTTAAAGTACCATTATTAAAAGCATAATTTAAATCAACTTTAATTAAAGAAGATTGAAGCGCAGAACCCGTAATACTACCGCCACTAACCACTTGTGATATATTATAAATAGTACCACTTGTTTTCTTCATTGCTTCGGTTTGCGCGACAATAGTAGAGAATAAGTCTTCAAATTTATTCTTATAATTCTTAACTTCCACACTACTGTTCCAAGGATGGTCTAAGTCTAAATCAAGTTCTGAAATATAACCTTGTACATATTTTAAATGTAAATCAGTATCATTAATATGTACTATTTGACTTAATCTCGCATATAAAGTGCGCAAAAATTTTGAATCAAATACATTTGGTGTTACAGAATAGGAAACCTTTGGATAAGCGTTTTCTTTTGAAATTTGAAGCGCATCTAAATAAATAGACAAATTAGCATTAGAAATAGCATAACTAATACTTAATCTTGTATTAACCTCTGAATTAATACCGCTACGCAACAAAATATCTGGTTTAATAGTAATATAATTAGAAGTTATATATTCTGTGGTATCAGGAATTTCGCCAACTTCTTCATCTGTTCTTATTAGTACAGAATAATCTTCATATTTCTTTAACGGTTCTGTGCTATTATTATAATATAATTGTAAATTATTCTCATCGTCTTGTAAGGATAAAGATTTAATTCTGATACGCGGGAAAACTAATTCGTCAGATTCAGTTGGTTCTATCCAAGCCTCGCGAGGAACAGATTGAGACCAATCAGCTTTAACTGCGGTATTTACATTATTTATCTTTTCCACAGTTAATGCGCCTAAATAACCTATCACATTTGCTTCTGGAGTAACGAACGGTGCTCCAGTAATATCATAGCCAACCGATTCTATAGAATATTCATCTGTTGTTCTTAAATAATTAATAAGCAAAGCATCTGCTGTAATAGTCTCGCCAACTTCATTTAAATCTAATGGATAATAATAATTATTATATTCATACGCCATTGGTAATACGCCTTTTATAGCAGAATTACGAGTTAAAGAAGTAATTTTAATTCTACTTCCCGCTGGTAATGCTAGCCTATACATATCCCAATTTTCTAAATTATCTACCACGTATACATCTTTATTATTAACCATTAAAGCCGCATTTGCTCTCCACCAAGAAAAAGCCGTTGGGTATTGCCGCCTATAATTAGGCACAGTTTCCATACCTGTTAAAATCAAAACTGGTTTAATTACATTATTAGGCCGCTTTAAAAATCCATATTGACACTTTGACCCAATAGTAAAATTACGTAATCGACCTGCATTAACATTACTCGTACTTCCACTGGTAGTGAAATTATCAAAATCATAAAATAAAAAGCTTAATTGCTGAATATGTGCGGGGTCAGAAAAAATATTCGGTAAATTACCTGCGGTTAAATCAATACAAGGATATGTATATTTTTTTTGGTCAGCCCCAATTTCTGTGTATAAAGATTGCTCACCCTCAAATGGCGTCGCGTCCCATACAAAAGAATCAAATTCGTTCATGCGCGAACTTGTAATTTCTGCAACAGTAGGGTTAAAATTATAGTAATTTAAATACCTATCTTTATAATCTGTATAATCTTCTGGTTGCCAATAACCCTCGCGCAAAGCCGCACCCATCATTTTATTAAATTCGGCAATTGTGTCTTCTTTCTCTTTAATCAATAAAGTTTGTTCGTCTATTAAAGTATTTAACCGCGTGATTAAATCGAGTCGTTTTTGCTCATTAAGATTATAATTGGCAGTATCTTGATCTAATCTATTAGTCCAAGTTTCAACTACTCGTTCATAATAAACTCTAGGGTCATAATCATAAACAGCATAAATATAACCAGCACTATTACTATAGATATTACTAACCCGCACTAAATCGCCATAATCATCATACTCAAATTGGCCTGTATTTATTCGGTCACTTACTCTTGTATAAGCTTCGCCCTCAACACCTGTCCCAGTATTTGTGACTTGATAAGTTTTGTATAATTGAAGTGTTGATGGGTCAATACCGTGTTGCGTTAAATTGACAAAATATACTTTTTCTGTTGCGGTAGTATTATTTTTATCCTCGCGCAGTAACAATTGCTCTGGATTAGTCAGCCCGCGACTAATTACACCCTTTTCGCCAGTTAATGAATTAAGCAAATCATTTTGAGTATCTAATTGTTGCTGGTCTAAACGCATCGCATTTATAGAGAATGTCACTTGTGATTCTATTAAAGGCTTCTGCGCCTGTAATGATACGATTTCTGACTCTAAGGGAATTAATTTTTCATTATAATACCGCATAGCGTCTTGATAAGTTTTAACTGCTTGATACTGCTCTTCTGTTATTGTGCCAATATCATGTAAATATTCAAAATTTAATATATAATTCTCTTTTGTGATATTTTCTTTAACGTCAATTATATCAATAAGACCAGTAGCTGTATTCGCATCTTGAAGCGGCCGCACAAACAATTTAGTAACTACATCTGTGCTATTTATTTCGCGTGAAATATCTGATGTAGAATAAGGATAAGTTAAATCATAAGCGCCTTCGGATTCTTTAAGAAAATTATTATAAAAGACAACTTTTTTACCAATTATATGATAATTTTCATCATAACTATATTCATAGCGGCAAAAAACGCCAAATAATTCTGCAATAGTCTGGGTAATATTATAAACATTACTTTCCTCAATATCGAGCAGTCTACACTTTTCAGTGTCAGGTCCAAGAATACCAATAGCATCTTCATAAATCGTATGAGAATCACGTGCAAAATTAATTAGTTTATCACTCTCCATAACTGTGGTATAATAACCGCGCCAGTCCATTTGAACTTCATAAGTCCAACCAGTTATATATGAAAAAACCTTATCGCACCAATAATTAATATTACTAATAGGCTCTTCTTTGTCAGAATTTTCACCGCCATTCGCAACCCAGGTATTATAATCATCTACAAAATCATCAGGCGACAATGAAATTTGATAACCTATTTTCCCTAACTCGTGGAAAGCCAATCCTTCACTCTCTATACGACATATTAAGGTTCCATTTTGATGTTCTTCGGTAACTTTTGTTATTAAAAACTCAAAAACCTTCTCATCCTGAGTTTTCTTATTAAAGATAACTTTTAATTTTCTTAAATTAACTAATATATTCCCATTAGTAGTATTATACCACGCAGGATTTTCAAATCTTTCATTTCCTTTATATAAATACATCGGAATAGCAAAAGAAAATTCACGTGTGCCGTCATCTTTAATTAAAACTTTACCATCTTGAATTTGTCCCTTTATCTCCGTTTCGGAAGGCTTCAAGACGGTAATAAAACCGTCTTGAAGCGTCCAAATAGAGACCTCATAATCATAAACGTCTCTATTAAACATATTATCCTCCTTTTACGCTTACAAATACATATTTTTATACTCAATCGTTAAATTAGTCAAACCATCTTGGCCAGGAAAATCTGTTGGGCCGGGATAATCTGTTCTAACTACTAAACATTGTGATGTTGTAATGTGATTCGTAGAATCAAAATAACATCTTTGATCTATAATTGGGTATCCTGACCTCATCATATCTCCAGTATTTTCTACTACTTCAATAATTTCTGAAGAACCATTGACTGGCGCATTAGAGGAAGTAAATGAAATATTACTTTTCGGCATCCGAATAGTAATTATACTGTAACATTGACCAGATTCAGAATCAAAAGTAAATGTAGCGTGCGAATAATAAGTATTAGGGTCAGTACCTTGCATTACAAAATAATTCATACGAGTGGAGAAACCATCAAAACCAACAATAGAATCATCCAAACCAGTAAGGCACGCCATTGCCCACGCGCGAGCATAATAATCATGTATGTTATCACGGAATAATTCACGCATTACTCTTCCAGTAGTATCAGGATGAGTTTGAACAATATTTTTTGCTTCATTAAATCCTAAATAAATACTTGGCAAACTAAATTTTAATTTAGTATCTCCAATAAATAATGTACTATACTCATTTTTTTCAGAAGGATAATCAAGTTTAGAATAAGAATTTAATGGATAAGCAATATAATGCTTACCAACCTGAATAACAGGATTTAATGTAAAAGTAATTTTTGGCTTAGATGGCGCAGTCCCGCTATAAAATAGATAACTAATTTGGTCAGAACCAATAGTTACGCCTGAATTTTTCATGATACCAACAACACCTTCTACGGTAGTAGTTGTAGGAATATCTACTGCAGCGACTAAATTACCATTTATACTTGTTGTATTATTAACGCTGCCCACGATAGAACGATTTAAATCAACAAACTCATTATTACCCAACATTATATTGCCACCAACGAACATATTCCTATGTGGAATATGGTCTTCAATAATTACCTTAATCATATCTGGGTCATTTAAGGTAAGCGTAGCATCATTACTATGCTGGTCTGTAATTGAACCAAATTTATTTTCAATATCAGTATAATAATAATCTAAATAATTATTGCGCGCGTACCAATGCGGGTCATCAGAAGTAAAGGAAAGAGAAATTTCTCCACGATATAAGGTAACACTTGTGGGATACTCTAAATTACCAATTTTTAAACTTGTTTTATGTTCAAATGGAATAACCGAATATTGCGGCACGTTCATTACTCTTGCCATAATCGCGCGATTAGGTGCTTCTGCCAACACCAATTCACGACTAACTCCTGGTTTAAACCAATATTTAAAATCATTTAATTGTTCTTCTGTAATTCCATCTGTAGCTAATACAAAATCTATTTGATTAGTTTCAAATTTAGTGTCCCAGTAAAATTGGCCGTCTAATACATCATATGTAGTAGTTATATCTTCAAACTCCGCATATAATGGTTTACGCATTCTATCTTCGTGAATAGTGGCAATTAAATTAAAATCTTCAATTTTTTTCCCGCCATAAGCAAAACTAATAAAAGAACGTTTCATAAGGGGAGAGCGTTTCCACGCTCTCCCTTCTGTCATTATATGAGTATCTTTAAAAACTTGTGTTTTTACTTCTTCATTTTCATATGGCTCTGAACCATTAATATATTCAATCGCCATCTCCTTTACCTCCTATTAATACTAATATTACCACTCTTTCTGGCAATACTCATTAACTCATCCGCAATGTCATTCGCGGCTTGCTTAGCATCATATCTACTATTCATAGAAGCAATTTGTAGATTAATATCAATATTATCAATCTGCATAGCATTAGAAGTAGATGCGGCCGCACTTCTATTGGTCGTATTATAATTATTAACCATACGATAAGCGTCCATTAAATCTGGTAAAATTACCTTTTGTGCCTCAAGATTTGCTTTAAGGAACTTGGTATCTTCGGCGTCTAAGAAGCTTTCTGGTTGCGTAGGAGAACCGTGAACAACAGCAAGACCGGTGTAATTAACAAGACCGCCTTCGGAATAGCCAGATATTCCACTATAACCATCACGCTTTAATCTGTCAGAAAGACTTGTTAAAGTTTGCGGCCCAGCGATACCATCTTCCATTAATCCCATAGATTTCTGGAATTTTTTTACTGCTTTTTCAGTTTTTGCTCCAAATATTCCATCTGCGGCACCACAATTGTATTTTAAATTATTTAAGCCAATTTGTAATTGTTTCACAAGCGAACCAGAACTACCTTTTCTAACGGTTGTTGAACTAGTTTTATTATTAGAAGTATTATTTTGTACTACTTTTGTCTCATTCGTAGTAGGAACTTTTGTTTCTGTTTTTTTCGGTTCTTCTGGCACAATTGGTGTTTGTGGCACTTCTGGTTTTGGTGTTACAGGCGTTTCTTTAGGAACCTCAACATTTTTATGCGTATCAACCGCGATTTGTTGCGCAACTGTAGTATCTCCAGTTTGACTATAAGCTTCATTAAACGCATCTCTCGCGGCCTCGCCTAATTCCATACCAATTTGACTTGCCGCGGCGTCAGTAGTATTAAATGCGTCATCGCGCAAATCGGTTTCAGTTGGATTAATATTTGGTTTATTCTCATCAGTCAAATACGCTTGATATTGACCGATAGAAGATTTTAAATCATCCAATTGCTCAGTATTAGCAAGTATAGAAAGTCCACCTTTACCACTATATTTAGAAATAAAATCTAGTATTACCGCACTATCTTGACCAAGTATAGAATTAACTTCAGCCCACAATAAACCATTAGCCTGCTGATACTCTAAAGTCTTTTCCATAATCTCAATTTGTCTGTCAAGACGCTCAATTTCTAAATCAGACGCTTCTTTCACAGCATCAATCTGCTTTTGTTGCGCATCAAAATAAGCGTCTTGTGTTTTAGAATCAATTTCTTGCTGGAGACTACGGATTTGACTTGAACTGCCGCCAGAACGTTGTAATATAGCTAATCGTCTACGTAATTTATTCAAATCTTCCGCGCTTTGATTAGCCTGATACATTTGACGTTCTTTATTTAAAGAATTATTTAAACCCTCTAAAAATTCATCTGCGGATTCTTTTAAAGCGTCGCGTTCTTTTTTCGCTTTATCAATGCGTTGCTGTTCACGCTCAACAATAGCATCACGAATTTTTTCCTCTAATTCAATTTGATTATCACGAATATCGCGCAATATCTCATTTTTCGCACTTTCATTATCAAGAATACTATTTTCAAGGTCAGCAATGTTATCTGCGGCGCTATCAAACTCATTCATAAAACTTGATACGTTACTAAAGAAATTCTCTAGCATTTGTATCTGTGCATTTTGTAATTCTTCGCCTTCTAACGCTTTACCCTTATCATCAGTGAGTTTAACTTCAGTACCATCATCATTATAGCGTAATTTGTCTATATCAAAACCTTGCGCAACTAAATAATCTAATTGCTTTTGCGCAGTCTCCGCATTGTCAATTGCTTTACCATAAACATCGCGACGCTGTAATTGTTCTAAGATATCTAATCCTAAACCACTACCAGTTTCACCGGAACCTCTATATTGTAAAGTGCCATCCTTAAATTCAAATATTTTATTATATTCAGAATTTTCAAGTTCTTTTTGTTGGTCAGCATAATATTCTTTTTGGAGAATTAATAAAGATTTCTGATTAATTATTTCTTTATCTAGCGCGGCCAAGCTCTTTTTCTGGCTTTCATATATCGCGCGACCATTAGGAACTAAATCACTTGCTAATTTAGAACGTAAAGTTTCTTGATGAGTAATTTCTTTCTCTAATACAGCAATTTGGCGCAGTAAATTATACCAACGTTGTATTTCCGCAGTATAACTCTTCATATCCCAATCTTTATTGGAACCGCCACCACCGCCAGAACCACCCTTACCGCTACCAGCAAGTGAACCTAATTTCTTGGGGTCAGCTTCTAACAGTGCCTGCCACATCGCACGAATATTCTTTAATTCTTCCAATACTGAACGCGCAGATGCCATTGCTGGACCTTCGGCATTACCGGTCGCAAATGATGTTGCTTTCTTCTCATTTGTAATAGGCTTGCCGTGTGTTGAAACTTTACCATTCTGTAAGAGACGCTTTGTCTGTAAATGATTAAATACTATTGCGTCGTCTGGTAAATCAACAAATTCAGGACCTGCCGCGCCAGCGATATAATAGTGACCATTGGTAACATAAAGTTCTTCACCAAGTTCACCCATTAAAGTGCCGCGAGAATCAGCAAAGTTACCTTTTGCTACAGTAGTATGAATTTTATCAGAACCATTTCCACCAATTGGGCCATGGCCACCACCAGTACCTCTCGTACCTTTTGCTGCACCATTTCCTTGCGGCAAAGAATTAATTGCTCTTGTAATGGCAGTGATAGCATTTACCATAGTCGTAGATAATTGCTTTGTAGAAGTATTAAGCGCAATTTCAGCTTGTATTA
>Ga0247611_10010679_pt1 | contig 10750 bp, 12 predicted proteins | sample 177DNAGHGhighgp2_FD_192422 | JGI IMG/M metagenome (GOLD analysis project Ga0247611, IMG submission 192422) | Sheep rumen microbial communities from Palmerston North, Manawatu-Wanganui, New Zealand - 1770 DNA GHGhigh gp2 | ecosystem: Host-associated > Mammals > Digestive system > Stomach > Rumen... | reverse complement strand
TAAAACCAAATTTAATTAATGTTTGTAAATCAACTCTTATATTATCATTTGTCAAATTATAATCATAAAAATCAACATATTTTAAAGAAGCTTTTTCCAACTTTTCTTCATACTTAATATAGTAATCTTTATCAACATTTTGTTGCTTTTCTTTTTTTACGCCTGAAACTTTAGTTGTAACTTGTGGTTCACCATCGTCAATAGAACCTTTAAATATCTCATAACAAAAACCAACCATTAACATACAAAAGATAATAATACAAAACATCAATATTGTCTCTTTAGTACCAAAACCACTATTGTTCATAAAAAGGTCCCTCCAGCTTCAATCTAATTATAATACAAAGTCAAAAAAAAAGATAGCTTTATGCTATCTTTAATAAACTACTATTATGCTAATTCTACAGTAGCACCAGCAGCTTCAAGTTGTGCTTTAATATCCTCAGCTTCAGCAGCAGGAACGTTTTCTTTAACATTTCCACCATTATCAGCTAATGCTTTTGCTTCAACAAGTCCAAGACCAGTAATTTCCTTTAATAATTTAATTACTTGCATCTTAGTTGCTCCAGCATCTTTTAATACTACAGTTTTAGAAACGTTAGTATCTTCAGCAGCTCCAGCAGCAGGTGCAGCAGCTACTGCTACAGCACTTGGATCTACTCCAAATTCTTCCTTCATTGCGTCTACTAATTCTTTTACTTCAAGAATAGTCATTTCTTTTAAAGCACTTATAAAATCTTCTTTAGTTAATTTTGCCATAACCTCAAATCCTTTCTCTATTTCAAAATTACTTTTCTAATTGTTCTGCATATAAATTTAATCCAATAGCTAAATCTCTAACATATTGAATCATACCACCAGCTAACATAGTTAATAATCCTTCTCTTGATGGTATTGCAGCATATTCTTTAATTACACTGATATCTGCAGGAGCACCATTGATAATACCTACTCTAATTTCAGCTTTATCATGAGTCTTTGCAAATTCAGATATAACTTTAATTGGTTCTAGTAAGTTCTTACCAAATACTATAGCATTTGGTCCTTCTAAGAAACCATCTAAGCTTATTTTTAGATCATCTAAAGCTCTTTTTACCAAAGTATTCTTATATACTTTTACTTCACTATCAACTTTTCTTAGTTCTCTTCTCAAATCACTAAGTTCAGCAACAGTTAAACCTTGGTAAGTAAATAGAATAACAGATTCACTATTCTTAATATTGTCTTCGATTTCACTAACTACAGCTTTCTTACCTTCTATAATCTTTGCACTTGCCATTATTTCCCTCCTTTTAGGATATTTAAAAAGCTTCCCATCAAGGAAGCTTAAACACACAAGCAAAAAACACTTGTTATTTAAGACCTTCCTCGGCAAGATTTACCTTTGTACTTGCTGTCTTCGGTGAGTCGCTTTTTTTTAACAATTCATATTATAGTTTACAATGAATTAAATGTCAAAACTATTTTGATCAACTTTAATTCCAGGACCCATTGTACTAGAAACAGAAATGTTTTCAATGTATTTTCCTTTTACAGTTGAAGGTTTAACCTTAACTATAGTATTGATAACATATTCTAAATTTTGTAACAATTTGTCATTATCAAATGATACTTTTCCAATTATTGCATGAACATTTCCATAAGCATCAGTTTTATATTCAACCATACCTTTTTTAATGTCTTCAACAGCTTTCTTAGTATCCATAGTAACTGTTCCTGTCTTAGGATTTGGCATTAAACCTTTAGGTCCTAAAACACGACCAATTTTACCTAATTGAGCCATCATATCTGGAGCAGCTACGATTACATCATAGTCAAACCAGTTTTCTTTTTGGATTTTATCGATCATATCAGTATCACCAACAAAGTCAGCTCCAGCAGCCTTAGCAGCTTCAGCAGCTTCTCCTTTAGCAATTACTAATACTCTCTTAGTTTTTCCAGTTCCATTAGGTAATACCATAGATCCTCTAAGTTGTTGATCTGCTTTTTTAGTATCAAGTCTTAGTTTAACAGCTACTTCTACAGAACTATCAAATTTAGTAATAGAAGTATCTTTAACTAATTTAATTGCTTCTTCTTTAGTATATAAAGTTGCTCTATCTACTTTTTTAGAAGCTTCCACATACTTTTTACCTGATCTTCTCATTTCTTTACCTCCTAATTGTGGTTATTAGCGGAATAATTATTCATTTTTATTATCTTCTTTAGTTGATTCTTCAGCTTCTTTTTCACCGATTACTTCAACTTCGTGTACTTCATTAGCTTCTGCTTCAAGTTTTGCTAATTCTGCTTCTCTCTTAGCTTCTTCTTTAGCTTCTGCTTCAGCTTCTTTTTGTTGTTCAGCTAATTCAGCATCATTAACTCCTTTAACAGCAACACCCATATTTCTTGCAGTACCTTCGATAATCTTCATTGCTGATTCAACATCATAAGCATTTAAATCAGGCAACTTAGTTTCAGCTATCTTTCTGATATCATCTTGAGAAATTACTGCAACAACTTCGTTTGCACCTTTAGAACTACCTTTTTGAATTTTAGCAGCTTTTTTAATTAAGAATCCAGCTGGTGCTGTTTTCAAAACGAAATCAAAGCTTCTATCTTCATATAGAGAAATTTCAACTGGAATAATATCTCCCATTTTATCTCTAGTAGCATCGTTAAACTTAGTACAGAATTCTTGTAAATTAATTCCTGCAGGTCCTAAAACAGTTCCAACTGGTGGAGCTGGTGTAGCTTTTCCAGCAGGGATTTGTAACTTAATTTTCTTTACGACTTCTTTTGCCACGAAAAACACCTCCTAAAAAATTTTTTTCGTTGATGTGGTTTAGGGCATCCGCTTTTTCCCTCCCACATAAACAAATTACATATAAAAATACATAATTGCACCTAACATACTAACATACATCTTTATTAAATGCAAGTAAAAAGCGCCATAAAGGCGCTATAAATATTACATTAATTTATTTACTTGGAATAATTCAACTTCAACAGGAGTTTCTTGACCAAATAAATCTATTAAAACATTTAATCTATTATTTTCTGCATCAATACTATCAACAACACCATTCATACCTTTAAATGGTCCATCAACAATAGTAACTTTAGATCCAACAGACATTTCAGATTCAATATTAGCTCTACTCATTCCCATAGTAGCTAAAATTCTATCTATTTCTTGTGGTAATAAAGGTGTAGGTTTAGCTTTATGACCTGAAGAGCCGATAAATCCTGTTACACCTGGAGTATTACGTACAATATACCAAGCTTCATCAGACATAATCATTTCAACTAAAACATATCCGGGGAACATTTTTTTAACCTTTTCCTTTTTTACTCCGTCCTTTACTTCTACTTCAGTAGTTTCAGGAATAATAACTCTAAAGATATTATCTTGCATTCCCATAGAAACAGCTCTTTGTTCTAGCTTTTCTTTAACTTTTGATTCATGTCCACTATAAGTGTTAACTACATACCATTCTTTTTCCATTATTTAAACAACCCCTTTATGAAAGCTGATAATAAATCCATTCCCTTAAAGAATAAACCTAAGAATAAACAGAATACTATAACTGCTAAAGTATACTTAACAATTGATCCAGCACTAGGCCATACAACTTTTCTAAGTTCACTTGCTACAGTATCCTTTTTCTTAAATTCACTTTTTTTACTTTCACGTTTCTTTTCTTTTTCTTCTTTTTTAGTTTCTTTTTTTTCTTCTTTAACTTTTTCTTCAGTCTCAACTTCTGTTTCAATTTCTTCTTCAGTTTCAACTTCTAATTCAGTTTCTTCTTTTTCTACTTCTTTAACTTCAACGTCTTTAACAACTTTTTTCTTTGCCATAAGCCCACCTCATATTTTTTTGTATTAAAAAAACACCTTTTCGTGTCACCTAAAATATAACACAACAATTCCATAAATACAAGTAAAAACAACTATTTTACTATCAATTTTCTAATTTTATTTCTTAATCTTTGCACAGTATTATCTATTTGTTTCGGATTTTTATTCAAAACAACGGCAATTTCATTATAAGTTAATCCACCAACCATCAATGAATAAACCGTATATTCATTATCTGACAAGCTCTCTTTAATACTATCTAAAAACTCTTCAATTTTTTCTTCTCTAACCATATTAAGTAATGGATCATGTTTTCTATTGTCACTAATCATATCCCTAAGCGGTGCAGAAAAATTTGCATATGTTTGTTCAAACCTAAGTGATTCATTAATTAACTTATTCTTCAACCTACCAGCTTTAATAATTGCTCCATGTAATTTCCTATCTACACATAATGTAATAAAAGTTGGTAAACTAGCACACTTTTCTTCTCTATATGTATTAATAGCATTTACAAACCCAACCAATGCATCTTGATACAAATCATTATAATCATACCCTAATGTTTTAGCTGCCTTCTTATACTTTAATAACTGAATATCTATTATATATTTATACTTATCAAACAATAAATCTTTAGCTTCTTCAGACGATTCATGAACTAACCCAACTAACTGATTATCATCTAAAACATCATAATCCATATATCACCTATTAACTATCCCATAAATCAATATAGCCGCAGCTACAGAAGCATTTAAACTATTTACTTTACCAAATTGAGGAATAGCTAATATCTCATCACAATTCTTTTTAACTAATCTACCAACACCATTTCCTTCACTACCAATAATTAATAACACTTTATCAGCATAGTTAACATTCTTATAATTTGTTCCATCCATATCTGCTGCATATACAAAAAAACCATTCTTTTTAAAATCATCTATTGTATTAACTAAATTATTAACCATTGCAATATTAACATGTTCTAAAGCCCCAGCACTAGTTTTCATAACTGTTCCTGTTACAGATACACTTCTATCTTTAGGAATAATAATAGATTTAATTCCCGCAGCTTCACAAGTTCTAATAATAGCTCCAAAATTATGAGGATCTTCTAAATGATCAAGCATTACTACTACATTATCATTAAACATATCAAAAACAGAAGCATATTCATAATCATCTATATCCAAAATAATACCTTGATGTTTTCCATCAACCATTGCATCCATTTTTCTAATATCCATTGTTACATAACTAATACCATTATCTTTAATAAAACTAATAATATCCTTATCTGTAAAATTATTAGCTAAATATACTCTTTTAATTGCTTTAACATTATCTCTAAATTCATTAAAAACATTCTTTCCAAATACTTTCATACTACACTCCTAATATATAATTCATTATCTCTTTTATTCTATCGTTTTTACCCTCAAAATATAATTTACCAATCAAAGCTTCTAAGCCAGTTGCAAGACGATATGTAACTATATCAGCATGTTTCGTCCTAGCTCCCTTAGCATTTCTTCCCCATTTTACTATTTCTATCTCATCTTCACTTAAAAAATTATCATTTTCTAATCTCTCTAAATGTTCTCTTTGACTCTTAGCACTTACATATTTTAAACTTTCTCTTTGTAAATCTCCAATTTTAACCAAACCAGACCTAATCAAATACTCTCTAACATACTGTTCATAAATAGTATCACCCATATAAGCCATTACTAAAGGATTATCATACATTGCCATCACCAAAAATAATTTATCACATTAACAGAAAAATGCAAGTCCACCATTACATTACAAAAATTATTAATATAATCAATAATAAAACAATTTTCATAATATTAACCAAATAACAATAACAAATCAAAGAAAGATATACCTATTTTTTATAATACTTATAAAATAAAAAAGAAAATAAAACTAAATTATTTTCTCCTTTTTTTTACATTTTCTTTTCTTAATGCCAATATTATTAATAAAACTAATCCTACTGCAAATGTTACCACAGACACTAACTGAGCAACTTTAATCTTACCTATCATCAACGAATCAGTACGTAATGCCTCTATTAAAAATCTTCCAACACCATACCACATAAAATAAATACAAGTTAATTGCCCTGCTTTCATGCCTTTAACAAACTTTCTTAATAATATCAATAATAAAAATCCTAAAATACACCAAATAGATTCATATAAAAATGTTGGATGATAATAAACACCGTTAATACTCATACCATCTATAATAAACTTAGGAATATGTAAATTTTGTAATGTTGATAATGCGACTTCTGGACCATGGGCTTCTTGATTAAAAAAATTACCCCATCTTCCAATCGCCTGACCTATTATTACAGACGGCATCGTTATATCAGCAATAGTCAAAAAATCTAACTTTTTTTTCTTACAGAAAATTATCATTGTTATAGCTCCACCTATTATTCCACCATGAATAGCTAATCCACCATTCCAAATAGCAAATATATCCATAATATTAGAATAACTAGATAGATTAAATAACACATAATAAATTCTTGCTCCTAATATTCCAAATATCAGCATCCAAAACGCCAAATCAAAAATATCATCTTTTGCAATTCCCTTTTTCTTTGCTTCCATTTCTGCAATTAATATTCCAATTATAGCTCCAAATAAAATCAATAAAGCATACCATCTAACTTCTAATGGTCCAATAGAAAAAGCAACTGGATTAATTTTCATTAACATAAGAATTCCTCCTTTGACAATTATACCATAAGTAATAATCTATCATAGAAAAAGAGTAGTATAAAACTACTCACAAACTTTTGACTTAACAGTACCGTCTTTCAATTTAAGATAACAAGTCTTATTCTCACATCTACCAGAAACATATTCTTCGTCATCATCATAAAGAGTTTCTTTCAAATTTCCATTTTCATCCATCGTCGCACACATAACAGAAAGAGCAATATTTCTCGAAATATCATCCATATTAATAACTTGATACTCTCCAGTCAAACAATTCAAACTATAATACTCAGAATTACTTTCATTTTCCGCATATATACAAATATTATTATTACACATAGTATCCCCAGAATCACTAACATAATTACCATCAGAATCTAATTTAGTATTACAAACATTTTGTAATTTTCCTTTTATACTTGAATCACTTGTTCCACCATTCGAATTGTTAGCACCACCAGAATTGTTTTGTGAAGAATTTGAGTTGTTTGAACCACTATTATTGTTTTGTTGAGAATTTGAGTTATTCGTTCCTCCATTATTCTCTTGTTTAGAATTTGAATTACTTGCAGTTAATGATGAAGAATTATTATCCCCACTTGATTTATCACCAAACAGTTTATCCTTATTCAAAAAAATAAATATTCCTCCACCAACTACAACTAATAATAAAATTATAATTAATATAACACTAGCATTACTTTTTTTACCATTACTAAAATTAGTTTCTTGACTATAATTATTCATAACTGGTTGCTGGCTTTCATTTGAATTAATATATGAATTAGTATTAACTGTTGTATTGGAAACCATATTAGTATTATCCATACTATTCCCAACATCTACTTGTTGATATACAACATCAGAATTCAAAGTTTCATTTACATTACCAACATTTACTCCATTCTGATTCATATTATTTAACTCATTATTATTTGAATTAACATTCCCCTGAGAATTATTAAAATCGTTATTCATACCTATACTCCTCTACTATAAATAGAATACCACAAAAAAAAGGAAAAACAAATCATTATTTTTCCTTCAAACTTTCTTTAATTCATCTACCAAACTCATTAAATCATCAGGATACTTAGTTGCGCCACTCTTATGATGATAATTATCGTTCATATCCCACCAAGCAATTCTCCACATTGTAGCCATTGGTGCATGATCCTTAGATTTATCTGGCCAATAATCATACTCATCAATATTCTCATATTCCCATATCTTTTTTTCTATATCAACAAGCTTATTATCATCGATAGAGAACTCTCTTAATTCACCATTTATATCTATTACTTTCTCAATAAAGTTAGCAATAATATAATTCATATCTTGATACTCTATCTCAACACGTTTAATTCTATTTTTATCAACATATTTTTTATCTACTTCAAATTCCATAATCCACCTACAAATATTTCTTTAAAAACTGTCCAGTATAACTTTCTTTTACTTTAGCAACTTGTTCAGGTGTACCAGTAGCTACAATACTACCTCCAGCATCTCCACCTTCTGGTCCCAAATCAATAATATAATCTGCAACCTTAATAACATCTAAATTATGTTCAATTACAATAACTGTATCTCCATTATCAACAATCCTCTGTAATATTATCAACAGTTTTTTAATATCATCACTATGTAATCCAGTTGTAGGTTCATCTAAAATAAATATACTCTTTCCAGTTGCTTTCTTCTGTAATTCTTTAGCCAACTTAACTCTAGCAGCTTCCCCACCAGATAAAGTTGGAGCACTTTGACCTAATTCAATATATGATAATCCTACATCTTTCATCACTTGTAACTTATTTTTAACTTTAGGAATATTATCAAAAAATTCTAATGCTTCAGAAACTCTCATATTAAGTACTTCCGCAATATTCTTTCCTTTAAACTTAACTTGTAATGTTTCTCTATTATATCTAGTTCCCTTACACATTTCACATGGTACATAAACATCTGGTAAGAAATTCATTTCAATTTTCTTGACTCCATCTCCCCAACATGCTTCACAACGACCACCTTTAACATTAAAAGAGAATCTATCTTTTCCATAACCCCTAATCTTTGATTCCTTCATATCAGCAAAAACATTACGAATATCATCAAATACTCCAACATAAGTTGCTGGATTACTTCTTGGAGTTCTTCCAATAGGATCCTGTGTTATATGAACAACCTTATCAATATTTTCCATTCCTTTTATTTCTTTACATTCACCAATAACTGTTTTAGATTTATAAACCTTTTTAGCTAAAGCATTATATAAGATATCATTTACTAAGGTTGACTTACCAGAACCAGAAACTCCTGTTACACAAACAAATTTACCCAAAGGAAATTTCACATTAACCTTTTTCAAATTATGTTCACTAGCGCCTTTTACTTCAATGAACAAACCATTCCCTTTACGACGTTTCTTAGGAACATCTATTTTTTCTTCGCCAGTTAAATACTTACCAGTCAAAGAATTAGGATTCTTCATAACCTCTTCAGGAGTTCCACAAGCCATAATACGTCCACCATCATTACCAGCTCCAGGACCAATATCAACTAGATAATCAGCAGCCAACATTGTATCAATATCATGCTCTACTACAATAAGAGTATTTCCTAAATCTCTCATTTCTTTCATTGAATTAATTAACTTTTCATTATCTCTTTGATGTAGACCAATACTAGGTTCATCTAATACATATAATACTCCTGTTAGTTTACTACCTATCTGAGTAGCTAATCTAATTCTTTGCGCTTCTCCACCAGATAAAGTACCAGCAGCTCTATTTAATGTAATATAACCAAGCCCTACATTATTTAAAAATTCTAATCTATTACGTATTTCCTTTATTAATAATTCACTAATTTTCTCTTGTTCTTTATTAAGTTTTAAATTATTTAAAAATTCATACAATTCACTAATACTCATACAAGTAAAATCATAAATATTCTTTTTATTAATAAATACATTTAATATTTCTTTTTTCAAACGTGCACCATGACAAACAGGACATTCAGTTTCAACCATAAAACCTTCTATCCATTCACGTACCCATTCTGCAGACGTTTCTAGATATCTTCTCTCTAAGTTAGTAATAACACCTTCAAAAAAATCTGATTTAGTCCTAATATTTCCATTCCTAGAAATATATTTATAATCCATAACTCTATCAGAACCATATAATATATAATCCAATTTATCCTTAGGTATATCTTTAATTGGTGCATCTAAATCTATTCCATAATAATCTGCTACAGTTTCAATTTCCGTAAACATAATATTCTGATCTTGAGTAATAGTTTTAATCCCACCACCCCTAATACTTAAATTAGTATCTGGCATCAATAATTCAGGAGATACTTTCATTTTAACTCCAATACCATTACATTCTGGACAAGCTCCAAAAGGTGAATTAAAAGAAAACATTCTTGTTTCTAAAGCAGGAATAGAATAATTACAATGAAGACAAGCATAATTCTCACTCATTAAGAATTCTTCTTCACCAACTATATGAAACAAAACCATTCCATTAGCTAATTTTGAACTAGCTTCAATAGATTCATATATTCTACTTCTTTCCTCATCTTTAATAACAATTCTATCTACTATAACTTCAATAGTATCTTTCTTATTTTTTTCCAAAACTATTTCTTCTGATAAATCTTTTACTTCTCCATTAACACGAACTCTCGCATACCCCTGTTTTCTTAAATCATCTAAAACAGACATATGGCTCCCTTTTTCTCCACGTACCACTGGTGCCATTATTTCTAATTTTGTTCCAGTAGGATAATCCATAATCCTATTAGTCATTTCTTCAATACTCTGACTCTTAATAGGTTCTTTATGAGTTGGACAATAAGGAACACCTATACGAGCAAACAACAATCTCAAATAATCATATATTTCCGTAACTGTTCCAACAGTACTTCTTGGATTATTATTAGTACTCTTTTGATCAATACTAATACTAGGACTTAATCCTTCAATACTATCAACATCAGGTTTACTAGTTCCACCTAAAAACTGTCTTGCATAAGAAGATAAACTCTCAACATATCTTCTCTGTCCTTCAGCATATATAGTATCAAAAGCTAAACTACTCTTTCCCGAACCAGAAACACCCGTCATAACAACTAAAGAATTCTTAGGTATTTCA
>Ga0247611_10010678_pt1 | contig 10750 bp, 9 predicted proteins | sample 177DNAGHGhighgp2_FD_192422 | JGI IMG/M metagenome (GOLD analysis project Ga0247611, IMG submission 192422) | Sheep rumen microbial communities from Palmerston North, Manawatu-Wanganui, New Zealand - 1770 DNA GHGhigh gp2 | ecosystem: Host-associated > Mammals > Digestive system > Stomach > Rumen ... | reverse complement strand
TTGTAGCTCAATTAAAAAAAAACGATAAAGTTACAGTAATAGAAGTTGTAGATAATACTTGGTCTAAAGTTAAGGCAAATGGAAAAGAAGGATATACAGCAACAGAGTATTTAACAGAAAAAAAAGATAAAAAGACTTCAAGAAATTCAGACGAGATAAAAAAGGCAGAAAAGCAAAAAGAGGAAGAAGAGGCTAAAAAGAAAGCTGAAGAAGCAAAGAAAAAAGAAGAAGAGGCTAAAAAGAAGGCTGAAGAAGCAAAGAAAAAAGAAGAAGAGGCTAAAAAGAAGGCTGAAGAAGCAAAGAAAAAAGAAGAAGAGGCTAAAAAGAAGGCTGAAGAAGCAAAGAAGAAATCAGCTGAGGCAGAAAAGAAAGAAGATAAGAAAAAAGAAACAAGTAGTTCTAGTAAAAAATCAAAAACTACAGGGGAAGATATAATTGCATATGCAAAAAAATATTTAGGATATAAATATGTTTATGGTACAGCAGGACCAAATACATTCGATTGCTCTGGTTTTACATCATATGTGTATAAACATTTTGGATATTCTTTAAACAGAACATCATCTGGACAAAGAAGCAATGGTAAAAAAGTTAGTAAATCAGATTTAAAGGCTGGAGATATACTTTGTTTCTCAGGACATGTAGGACTTTATATTGGTGGAAACAAATTTATTCATGCGGCTAATCCTAGAAAAGGTGTAATAATATCATCATTATCAGAGAGCTATTATGTTAAAACATATATAACAGCTAGAAGAATTCTTTAAGGAGGAATATGCTAGAAAATAGACCAATTGTGGCTATAACAATTGGGTATATTATAGGAATTATAATGGGGCTATACTTTAAAAATAGTATGGTCCTTTTAATTTTTATTCTATTAATATGCCTGATTTTAAAACGCCAATATAACCAAAAAATGTATAAATTTAAATTAATTTCATTTAGAAGATATTTTAGGTATTTAAAAATAATTATAACTAAAAGAGTATTTATAATCATTTTAATTTCTTCAATTATTTCAAATATAGAAGTTTTGTATAAAAATAAGGAATATGACAGTTTTATGTCAATGGAAGATGGCAAACAAATACAATTAGAAGCGAAGGTGATTTCTAATGAAAAAAATAAGCAATTTAAAAAAATCTATATAATAAAGGCTAAAAACAAAAAATTTTATTTAAGTGTAGATAAAAATGTTAATATTAATTATGGAAGCATTATTCTAGTAAAAGGAACTTATGAAAAACCAAAGCAAAGAACAAATTATAGAGGGTTTGATTATAAAGAATATTTGAAATCACAAGGAATTAATGGAAATATTAAATGTGCACAGGTTGAAATAATTAAAGAAAACAAAGAAGTATTTAACCAGTTATTTTTAAATTTGAAAGAAATATTAAAAAAAGACTTTAATAAAGACGAAGCAAGTATTTTATTAGGGATTATTTTAGGTTTTACAGATGAAATAAACGATAGTGTAAAAGATGAATTCAAACAAAGTAATATATCACATATTTTAGCTGTTTCTGGTATGCATATAGGTTTTTTACTTTTATTTTGTAATTTTATTTTAGATAAATTAATAGGGAAAAAATGGGCAAAAGTATTTGGAATATTAATTTTATTGTTTTATATAAAATTAATAGGATATTCACCATCTGCTTTTAGAGCAACAATAATGGCTATAATAATGTTAATAGCAAAATTGATAAATAGAAAAAGCGATATATGGACAAGTATAAGTTTTTCACTTCTTGTTATTTTGATTTTTAATCCATTTGCAATAAAAAGCACAGGGGTAGAGCTTTCTTATATGGCAACATGTGGGATACTATTATTTACAAAAAACTTTAATATAAAAAATAATTTATTTAATGCAGTTGGAGTTACACTTTCAGTAGCTATATTCATAGCTCCGATAATGGCAGTTTATTTTAACAAAATTCCAATTTTTAGTTTATTTATAAGCATTATAGTTGGATTATTGGCTGGACCAATATTTTTGCTTGGGATAATTTACATTTTATCAAGAGTTTTTTTTATAAAAACATGCTTAAGGTTTTTAGTTAAAATTTTACTTTTCTTAGCTAAAATTGGAAGCAAAATTCTATTCAATCAAATATACATTATTATGCCTAATGTTATAGAAATTCTGCTGTATTATTCTTTGATTTTTATATCACTATTTTTTATTTCAATATATATACCAAAAAGAAAATATAACAAGGTTTTTAATAAGAGGATTAAAAATTTGGTTAGTTTAGTAAAATTTAAGTTTAATCGAAACAAAAAAAAAGTGATATCTGTTTTTATTATAGTAACTTTATTTATTTGTATTCTTTTCTTTGTACCAAAAGATTTAAAAATATATTTTATAGATGTTGGCCAAGGAGATTCTTGTTTAGTAGTTACACCAAAACAAAAAACAATTTTGATAGATGGTGGTGGAAGCGAAAACTATGATGTTGGGAAAAATGTACTTATTCCATATTTATTGGCACGTAGAATAAAACATATAGACTATATGATAATAAGTCATTTTGATACAGATCATATTGGTGGACTTTTAACTGTAATGGAGGAACTGAAAGTTGATAAAGTTTTTATTTCAAAACAAGGTGAAAAAAGTAATAATTATGAAAAATTTGAAAAGATAGTAAATGAAAAGCATATAAGAGTATATATTGTGAAGAATGGAGATAGAATAAATATTGAAAAGGATTTGTATTTTGACATACTATGGCCAGATAATGCCGATTTAATTACTGAAAATATTTTAAATAACAATTCAATTGTGTGTAAATTTAATTATAAAAATTTAAGTTGTTTATTTACTGGAGATATCGAAGAAATTGCAGAAAAACGAATTACAGAAAAATATAAAGATATATTAAATGCAAATATTTTAAAAGTTGGACATCATGGCTCTAAAACATCTTCAATACAAGATTTCTTAGATATGGTTAAACCTAAAATAGCCTTGATAGGAGTAGGAGCAAATAATACTTTTGGTCATCCAAATGATGAAGTTATAGAGCGATTGAAAAATGAAGGATGTAAAATATATAGAACTGATAAGCAAGGAGAAATAATAATTAGAGTGAATAGAAAAGGCAAAATAAAAATAAAAAGTATGTATAGAAATAATAATGATATGTAAAGCTAGTCAGCTTAAATCTGACTAAAAAACTATTCAAGTTTTAATATTTTTACTGTAACATTATTTTTTGTATTTGAAGCTTTTATTTTAATGGTATTTCCTGTATTGTTTATAAATTTAAAATCTTGTGCACCAAAAGAGACAGCAGCATCTTTTCCGGGTTTTATATAAGGTACTTTATTACTATGAGGATGTCTTTCAGTAACTTTTAATTCTGGTATTTTTAAAACAGCATTATATAGCGTGGTACTTACTTGACAAAGCCCTCCGCCCAAAGCTTCGATAACATCTCCATTTCTAAATACATTAGCTTTTTTATATCCTTTACTAGAAGTTGCTTTTCCAACAGTTTTTGAAAAAGAAAAAGTTTTACCATTAGCGATAGTTGTATTATTTAGTGTGGAACATGCAATGCTCAAATTATTTTGCCTATCAGAATCTTTGGTATATATTTTAGTCGTAAAAGATGCTACTTCTTTTTCTTTTGCAGGTTCATCATTTTTTTCTTCATCTTTTGGGGATTCATTTTGTTCGTCTTTTTCTTCGGAAACAATTTTGTTATCAGTATTTTCATTATCATTTGATTCATTGGTTATGTTATTATCAATAGAATTTGTAGTAGCTAGAAGGTTTTGAGATGTACGTAAAGCATTATAATTTTTTTCATCATTTGGTGTAGCATTATTTTTACTAAAGAAGTAGATTAATCCTAGAATTATTCCAAATATAATGATAATCCAAAAAAATTTTTTAAAATTCATATCTTTATTGCTATCCTTTCAATTAAGTAATTTAAACAATATTATTTTAACCCAAATAAAAAAAAATATTACATGAATAAATCATAAATATTTTTACAAAATAACTATAATAATTATATAAATAAACTTTGATTGAAAGGTGAAGAGATGGTTTTAGTTTTATTAGGTACACAAAATAATGATTTTCACAGATTATTAGAGGAGGTTGAAAAGAATATTAAAAATGGAAGCATAAATGATGAAGTTGTTGTGCAAGCAGGTTTTACAAAATATAAATCTGATAGAATGAAAATTTTTAATACAACATCAAACCAAAATTTAAAAGAATTGATAAAAAATGCAGATTTGATTATAACTCACGCAGGTGTAGGCTCAATAGAAATGTCTCTTGAGCAAAACAAAAAAGTAATTGCAGTACCTAGACTAAAAAAATATAAAGAGCATATAAATGATCATCAAAAAGATATTGAAGGAGAATTTAATAAAAGAGGCTGGATTATAGGAATAGATGAGGTTGAAAAGCTAGGAGAAGCTTTGAAAAAAGTAAAGAAATTTATTCCAAAAAAGTTTGAGAAAAAAGGAGATGAGGAAATAATAAAAATTATTAAAACATTTATTGATAAGATTTAAAAACAAATTTTTGCCTAATCTTTACTTTTGCTAATAAATATGATAAAATAGTTACAATTAATGTATTTTTTCATAGAAGGAGAAACGAAATTGAAATTAGAAGAATTTGATTATAATTTACCAGAAGAGCTTATAGCACAAGTACCAATAGAAAAAAGAGATGAATCAAAATTAATGGTGCTTAATAGAGAAAGCAAAACAATAGAGCATAAAACATTTAAAAATATTATAGATTACTTAAAGCCAGGAGATTGCTTAGTAAGAAATAACACAAAAGTTATCCCAGCAAGATTATATGGAAAAAAGGAAACAGGTGCTAATGTTGAATTTGTATTATTAAAAAGACTTGATGGTGATATTTGGGAGGTTATAGTAAGACCAGGAAATAAGTTAAAACCAGGAGCTGTTGTCAAATTTGGGTGTGAAGGAACAAAAAGTAGAGAGAATTTTGAAAATGCAAAATCAGAAGATTGCCTACTTAAAGCTACTATATTAGATATAATGGAGGGTGGAACTAGAAAAGTTCAATTTGAATATGATGGGATTTTCAATGAGATACTTGATAAAATAGGACTGATGCCACTTCCACCATATATACATGAAAGTTTAAAAGAAAAAGACAGATACCAAACCGTTTATGCAAAATTTGATGGTTCATCTGCTGCCCCAACAGCAGGGCTACATTTTACACCAGAGCTATTAAAACAAATAGAAGAAAAGGGAGTAAAAATTGCAAATGTTACATTACATGTAGGAATTGGAACTTTTAGGCCAGTTAAAGAAGAAAATATCGAAGATCATCAAATGCATACAGAGCATTTTTACATAAAACAAGAGGATGTAGATAAAATAAACGAAACAAAAAGGGCAGGGGGAAGAATTATTGCAGTTGGAACAACTTCTTGTAGAGTATTAGAAACAATTGCAGATAAAGAAAATGGCGAAGTTCAAGCTATTGAAGGAGACACAGGCATATACATATATCCAGGGTATAAATTTAAATGTATAGATGGTTTAATTACAAATTTTCACTTGCCTAAGTCAACACTTTTAATGCTTGTATCTGCATTAGCAGGTAGAGAATTTATTTTAAATGCGTATAATGAAGCTGTAAAAGAAAAGTATAGATTTTTTAGCTTCGGAGACGCAATGTTTATAGAGTGAATTAAGCGTGCATTTGGGACCGGTTCTTTTTTGTCCGGGCATTTAAGAACCGGTCCTAAATGTCCAAATGTCCGGCGCAAATGCCTAGATAAAATGCACGCAAAAGGAGAAGAAAATGAATAACAACGAACCGTTAGCTTACAGAGTTAGACCTAAAACACTTGAAGAATATGTAGGACAAGAACATGTTTTAGGAAAAGATAAAATATTATATAGAACCATAAAAGCAGATAGATTATCAAGTTTAATTTTATTTGGGCCTCCAGGATGTGGAAAAACATCTCTTGCACAAGTAATATCAGAAACAACTAAATATAAGTTTTATAAAATTAATGCTGTAACTGCAGGTGTAGCAGATATTAAAGCTGTAATTGAAGAAACAAAAAATTACATGTTAAATCCTGCTGGTAAAGCAATTTTATTATAGATGAGATACATAGATTTAACAAATTACAACAAGACGCATTATTACCTTATGTTGAAAATGGCACTATAATTTTAATTGGTGCGACAACAGAAAATCCATATTTTGAGGTAAACAAGGCTTTGATTTCTCGTTCAATGGTTGTAAAATTGGAGCCACTAACAGAAGAAGATATTTTTAAAGTTTTAAAAATGGCATTAACTAAAAAAGAAGGACTAGGAGATTATAATATAAAAATTGAAGATGAAACTTTAGAAAAACTTAGCAATATCTCAGGAGGAGATGTAAGAACAGCATTAAATGCATTAGAAATTGCAACACTTACAACATCTATGAATGAAAATGCTGAAATTGTAATTACTGATGAAATACTTCAAAATTGTGTTCAAACAAAAAAAGCAGTTTTTGATAAATCGGGGGATTCACATTATGATAATATAAGTGCATTTATAAAATCGATGAGAGGTTCTGACCCAGATGCAGTATTGTTTTATCTTGCAAGAGCTCTTCATGGAGGAGAAGATCCAATGTTTTTAGCTAGAAGAATTGTTATATGTGCATCTGAAGATGTTGGACTTGCAAATCCAAATGCACTTGTTGTTGCAAATTCTGCAATGCAGGCTGTACATATGGTTGGAATGCCAGAGGCAAGAATAATTTTAGCAGAAGCAGCAGTATATGTTGCAAATTCAAAGAAGTCAAATGCAACATATTTAGGAATAGATAAAGCATTGGAAGATGTTTCAACTAAAGATACAGGGACAATACCAATGCATATTAGAAATGCACCTGCAGAGGGAATGAAAAATCTTGGATATAGTGTAGGATATAAATATCCACATGATTTCCCAGGGCATGTCGTAGAACAACAATATTTACCAGATAAAATGCTAGGAACAAAATATTATGTTCCAGATGAAAATGTGAAAAATATAGATTAAAAGACTAACTATATAACAAGTTCAAAAAAAATGTATAAGTAAAATTGAAACTGTGGTTGTGTTGTAGCAATAAGATTTTTAACTTATATGAAAAGAAGTATATAATAGTATTATATTCGATAATATAGAAAGGTGGAATTAAAATGAATGATAAAGACAAAGTTCCAATGGATATGATGCATAATATACATATTGCTTTGATAGATAGTGATGAAAGTATAAAGGATCAATTGAATGTCAAATTCCCTAAGGTTTATTTTGAATCATTAACAATAGATGATATTATAAGGTGGACAAATACAGAATTTGATTGCTTTAAAGATATTAACTTGATTTTTATTGATACCTTTTATAAAGATAATAAAAGTGATTTTTATGCTATAGATTTTTTTGAACAGTATCAAGCATCCAACTCTAAACACATAGAGGGGACAAAGGATAAACATTATGTATTGGTTAGTATTGATAAAATAAATGAAATTATTTCACCAACAAATCAAGATTTTTCAATTAAGAAAAAAGAAGACATTAAGAATTTAATTAGAAGAGTTAGAATTCATCCATACATTGAATGGGGCAAAGAAAAAGGAAATAAGATAGATATAATAATAGAACAAATTGAAAAATATGCTAAAGAAAACAATTTATATTTATATAGAAAATATGAAATGTCTTATGATGAATGGATAAAATATATAGAATTTTATATGTATAGATTACAAACTCTAATTGATGAGCTACAAGAATTAAATGAAAAAAATTGTTTTGGCGATGAGATGAACTTTGTAATTGAAGGATTTAAAAAAATAATTGAAGAAGCCAAGGAGAAAGGTGGTTTTATCTTTGATAATACTAAAAAAGCCACTATATTAAGTATTATAGATTTTATAGAAAAAGTAAATATGGCAGTAGATAAACAAAATGATAATATTGAATTATTATTTGATAAAACCAAAGATATGAAATTATATAGTATGTTTAAAAAAATAAAATTTTTAACTTCAACTACGGATTATAATATTATTGAAGAAAAAAGAAATATGCAAAAAAGAGGTGATAGAATAGATTAATTGATTTGATTTAAAATAAATGCAATTAGTATGAAAACAAGACTCAAACATATAATTTTTAATGGATTTGTGCAAATGCTAAAAAAATAATTATTTAGATTGAAAAAATGAGTAAAAATAAAAGTAGGTTTTATATCCAATTGGTTGTAACAAAAATTTAATAATATTTTTTAAAGAGGAGGGAAAAAATGCTAAATATTATAAAAGAACTTTCAGAATATATAGAAAAAGATACAGGATTTAATAAACAATATGTTAATTTAACTATTCTTACGATTCTTACATTTATATTTTTTGCAATTTTGAAAGCTATAATAAAAAAAATATATTCAGAGTTAAATGTTAGTGACAAAAAGAAATATTTTAGAAATAGGAAAATTAAAATTTCATTAAGTGTAATTTGTTGGATAGTTGTTATATTAATTTGGAAAGAACAGATAAAGGGATTAATGACGCTTATTAGTTTTATATCTGCAGCTATAACAATAGCATTGAGAGAAATAATATTTAATTTTTTTGCAGGAATATACATAAGTGCTAAGAAAATATTTGAGATAGAAGATAGAATTGAAGTTGATGGAATAAAAGGTGATGTTATTACATTGCATGCTCTAGGATTTGAAATGCTTGAAATTGCTAATGGTAGTGAATATGAACAAAGTACAGGAAAGATTGTGCATATACCTAATTCATATGTTTTTTCAAAGCCTACAAAGAATTTTACAAAAGCATTTAAATATATATGGGATGAAATAAAAATAAATGTAGAATTAGATTCTAATTTAGATGAAACTAAGAGAGTTCTATATGACATTTTAGAAAATAATGATATTTTAAAAGAAATTCCAAAAAAGATGGAAAATCAAGTTGATGATGCAACAGTAGAATACAGAATTTATTATAATAACCTTGATCCGATTATCTATACAAGAATTGAGGAATCACACATAGAACTTAGTTTAAGATATTTAGTTCACCCTAAAAAAATAAGAATTGTACAAAATGAGATTTATTCGAGAGTACTAGAAGAATATAGAAAAGGAACTTTGAAATTATATAAAGAATAAAAAGTCTAAAAAAGTATTATTTAGTGAAGTAGCTAATAATAAATTATGTATAAAAAATATCTAGAGCTAAAGTTATGAAAGGAATATAAAAATAATGAAAGTAGGATTTATATCATTAGGTTGTAGCAAAAATTTAATAGACACAGAAGTTACTATAGGAAAATTTAAAGAGCATAAATTTGAAATAGTAAATAATCCAAACGAAGCAGAAATCATAGTAATAAATACATGTGGATTTATTGAATCTGCAAAAGAAGAAGCAATAAACACTATTTTAGAAATGGCTGAGTATAAAAAAAGAAAGTGCAAATTTTTAATTGTAATGGGATGCTTAGTACAAAGATACTATGATGATTTAGTAAAAGCCTTGCCTGAGGTGGATTTGTTCTTGAAAATAGAAGATTATGATAAAATGTGGGATAAAATAGAACAATGTGAGAAAAGCGTGCAAAAAAGAACCGGTCCCAAATGCCCGGGCAAAAAAGAACCGGTCCCAAATGCTCACATATTCAATGAACAAGAATACTTGCAAAGAACTATAACAACTGGAAGTAATTATGCTTATATAAAAATTGGTGAAGGATGTAGTAATTTTTGTACATATTGTGCAATTCCATATATTAGAGGTTTGTTTATAAGTAGACCAATGGAAGAAATCATAAAAGAAGCAGAGAAGCTTGCAAAACAAGGTATAAAAGAATTAATTGTAATTGCACAAGATACAACAAAATATGGAATTGATTTGTATGGTGAGTCAAAGCTTGCAGAATTACTTCAAAAGATGTGCAAAATAGAAGGAATTCACTGGATTAGATTTCTATACTCCTACCCAGAAGGGATTACAGATGAATTAATAAAAGTAGTAAAAGAAGAACCTAAAATAGCAAAATATTTTGATATACCTATTCAACATATTTCGAATGAAGTTTTGAAAAAAATGAATAGAAAAACTTCAAAACAGAATATTGAAAAATTAATTAAAAAAATCAGAAAAGAAATACCAAATGTGACCTTAAGGACAAGTTTAATTGTAGGCTTCCCTGGAGAGACAAAAGAACAATTTAATGAATTATATGAATTTGTTAAAAAAACAAAATTTGATAAATTGGGCGTTTTTGAATACTCTAAAGAAGAAGGAACTCCAGCTGAAACAATGTCAAATCAAGTGCATCATATGACAAAAAAATCAAGATATAATAGAATAATGAGTTTACAACAAGAAATATCAAGAGAAAAATTGAAAGCAAAAATAGGAACTAAGCAAGAAGTTTTAATTGAAAGTAAATCTTTTGATAGAAAATATTATATTGGTAGGACAAAGTCAGATGTACCAGATATTGATGGAGTGGTGTATATTAAAAATAAGAATTTGAAGCTCAATGATTTTGCAGAGTGTGAAATTACTGATTTTAAAGAATATGATTTGATTGGAAAAATAGAGTAAAAATATGACATAATTTCGAAAAAATAATTTCATTGATTTGAAAAAAATCAATGAAAAATTTACAAAAACTATTGACATTATAAACA
>Ga0247611_10010677_pt1 | contig 10750 bp, 13 predicted proteins | sample 177DNAGHGhighgp2_FD_192422 | JGI IMG/M metagenome (GOLD analysis project Ga0247611, IMG submission 192422) | Sheep rumen microbial communities from Palmerston North, Manawatu-Wanganui, New Zealand - 1770 DNA GHGhigh gp2 | ecosystem: Host-associated > Mammals > Digestive system > Stomach > Rumen... | reverse complement strand
GTCGATCTGGATAGTGAAAATGCAAAAGCTGCTGCAGAAGCATTGGCCAAAGCAGCCGAAGCAGCCGCAAAGATTGAAGATGTCGAAAATGGTAAGAAAGAAGGTTTATGGAAGATTCTTACTATAATCGGAACTATTCTTGGTGGCGCAGTAACGGCCGGCATTACGGCAGTAAGTACTCAGAGACAGACAGACAAGCAATTAGCCTATCTGGACCGTACGCATTCTCGGGCATATGAGTTCGAGGAGACAGGAAAGACGGAGCACGTGGTTGTATCACCGTCAGCGAAGGATGCTCTTCGTGAACGACCAGGAAAGATTATTAAATGACGGTACGTTCAAAGGTATAGAGGTACGTGTAAATCACGGCCTCTTACCTTTTCTCTCATACTCAATAGACCTTGACATTTAATGACGTTTATGGTATATTAAATGTAAGGAGGTTTGAGATAATATGAGCAAAGACATATTTAAATTCCTAAATACAGGAGAAGACGACGGAACACGTATATACACCAATGACGGTCATATTTTATGCAATCGATGTAATGCGGTCATGCAATTTATGGAGGATATGGACGAGATGGTGTCATATTACTATTGTCCAAAATGCGAATTCATAGAGATTGACGAGTATTACATCGACCAGGAAGAAGAAAAATATTTAGGCGGTGACGATTACTGAAATACCATTATGTAAAGCCCGACCTTTATGTCTCGGCATATGGCGAATTATATTTGTGCAATCATCCGGTTTATGACCGATGCACGCTATATAAATCAAACAATAAAGGATTGGCGGTCATTCAGCAATATTGCGACGGTAAGAAGACTTATTGGGATGCCATAGAGTCTTGCTTAACCGATAAATTATATTTGCATGATGGGTTTGCTAAGTTCTTTAATGCTTATGCCGCAGAACCAGAGAACGGTCTTTACCCAACGGTAACAGTTCGTCAAATCATGTGGGCATTACGTATGAAACCATTAGAACGCGAACGATGGGAGACTACGTTTGACCATAAACCAATTTGAGAAAGGTAAATCAAAAGAAATAATCTCGCAAATAAAACATTTCATTAAATGGGAATACTGGACCAGCACTACCGAAGAGGAACCGCTGGCAACAAGGTATTTCCATTTTTTATTTTGCCGAAAGGAGTTTTGAAGGAGAATGGACGAATTGAATCTTCAATCAAAATTTTTAAAAGGTATTATTGGAAAGATCATATCATCCGCGGTCAAGAAAAAGCTTGGCGGGTTTGATGTGGTTGTCGATATTAACAGCCTGCAAGTTAAAGTCGACGATTCAAAGGTTTATATTTCAGCAAGCATTGACGCTAATGCAAATAAAGAAATAATACCTCATTTGGTCAAAGGTATTTTATGAAAGGAGAGCAATAAATGAATATTCAACCATTTTTGCGAAAACTTAAGAAAGCCACACCAATTGTATTCTCAGTCGTATCCATAGCTGGTGTGTTTGCGACGGGTATATTGTCTGCAAAGGCTACGGTAAAGGCACTCGAGCAGGTCGACAAGCACGAGGATGCCTGGAAGTGTTATATTCCTGCTGCTCTAACAGCCATAGTTACGGCAGCGTGTATAATCGGTAATGCTGTTTTTAACAAACGCCAGCAGGCGTCTTTTATGTCAGCTTATGCGTTACTTGCAAACTCATACAGACAGTATCGCGAGAAGACAAGAGAGTTATACGGTGAGGATGCCGATCGGAAAATTCGTCAAGCCATTAGAGTGGAGCAGCCAAAAAAAGTCGAAGTTCGACGGTCGGGCCTTATAACTTGTTCGACTTTAGATTGGGGTACTGATGACGAAGAGGTAAAACATCTATTTTATGATACGTACAGTAACAGATACTTTGAGTCAACTATAAGTAAAGTGCTCCAGGCCGAGATAAACATAGGCAATGATTTCAGTCTCGGCGGATGGGTATGTATGAACGATTTCTATGATCAACTCGGTCTCGAGCATGTCGACGGAGGAGACGAGGTGGGATGGTGCGTATGCGATGACTTATATTTTATCGAGTTTGACCATCGCAAAGAACTGATTGAGGACACAATCTATGGCGATTACATAGAAGCACTTGTTATAGACTATGTATGGCCGCCAAATACTGAGGCCGGATGGGATCCATGTCAGTAATACGCAAAATTAACAACCACTAATATGGGAACCATGAAAAACACGGTTCCTTATATTTTTTAAAGGAGGGCAACATTATGTGGAAAAAGTTAGGCGTAGTGTCAATGATCGGTTCGGTTATATTTGGACTGCTTGGCGCATTGTGTGACGCTAAGGATGCTAAAGACCGTATCGACGAAATCAAGACCTCTAAGTGAGGACCGAAAGGAGAGTAAAGGAATCATGAACTTGAAAGGTATTATTAAGACGGCACCAAGAGCTGTAAAAAGCTTTGCCGCCAAAAGAAGCCCAGAGATTCTTCTGGCAGTGGGTATAAGCAGTAGTCTGGCCGCTATTATATTTAGCATCAAGGCTACTCCTAAAGCCCTGAAAGCTATCGAATCCAAAAAAGAAGAGATTATCGCTGATAACGAGCTTGAAATGGGGACAGACGAGCTGATTCTTCGCCCGACAGACACGATCAAGGCGACGTGGAAGTATTATATTCCATCAGCAGTTCTGTTCATCTGCTCGGTTGCGTGTCTCATAAGCGGAAATCGAGTGTCAGCGAAGCGTAATGCAGCAATAGCAGCAGCATGCACCATAGCTGAAGAGACAGCAAGACAGTATAAGGAAGCCCTGGCTGAAACCGTAGAACCTGAGATCAAGGAAAAGATCGAGGAGAAAGTGGCTGAGAAGAAGCTTGAGGCTCGGGAAGCAAAGAAAGACGTTATTTATATTCCAGAGGGATCGGATAAGGAGCGCTGTTATGACCCATGGAGCGGCAGAGACTTCTTAACTAATAAGAATGAACTTGATGCTGCAATAAATGATGTTAATGCTGAACTCCTTACTGACGGATATGCAGGCACAGCTTGTCTGAATGATTTTTATGACAAGTTGTCTGATCCTCGAATGGATGAAACTAAGGCTGGAGAAATTCTAGAATGGCAATTATCGAGAGATTATCCTGTTAAAGTTAAGCTCCATGCACAAGTAAAAGAAGGCAAACCGACGCTTGTTCTAGATTTTGATCCTGCTCCTCAAAGTAATAAGATATAATACGCATTTTTTGCAATGTATATTATGGACATAGTTCCACAAAAAAAATAATTCAAATCTTTAAGGAGGACTAACACAATGAAAAACAAGGAATTATTTGAGGACGAGGAAGTAATCGAGGAGGTTAACGGCGATATTATTGATGAGCCGGTACAGCCTGTCAAGAAGAAAGGGTTATTCAAGTCGATTTTCGATGGGATAAAGGCTTTCAATGCCGACCATCCGATTGTGGCTAAAACGATTGAAATTTTAATCACATTTGGTGGTGGTATTGCTGCCGGAATGCAGATCGAAAAGAAAATAAATAAGCCCAATATCAAAATGGCTGAACCGACATTCATCGGCAATGATATTCAACCTGAAACCTTTGAGATTCCTGAAACCCCAGATGTTTCTGAAGTTGAAGATTCTATTGAAGAAGCTTGAACGAAAAGGAACTTATGAAAGAGCGAGAGCTGGCAAAACGCTGGCTCTTTCTCTTTTCATTTTTAAGGAGGAAAAAGTATTATGGCAGAAACGAAATTGCCTGGAAACAGCTTCGCGTCTAAAGCGAGTCCTACTAAGCGATTACAGGGCCCGCCCAAACAGGAAGCAATTGTACAGAGCGAAGTGCAGCTTAAAAAGCCATCTCGTTCGGAAAAACTTAAGGCATCCGCATCAGCGTCATTTAAGAATGTCATGGCAAACACGGTTGCTCCGAGCATTAAAGACATGATTCTTAATGCAGTATGGTCCGGTTTAAGCATGATATTCTTCCCTGATGGGAGCAGGAAGCCGACATATACCTCAACTCTGTCTAGATTTGGATACAACCAAGCATATACGCCATATGGAAGTAGTTACGGTCGACAAAGACAGGACGTAATAGCAACGCCGGTAAATGCGTTAAGACCGATATTCCAGAACCCAATATTTGGTTCGATGGCAGAGGCAAAAGAAGTCGTCGACAAGATTCAGGAAGTAATAAACACATATGGTTTTGCCACTTGGTCAACACTGTACGAGTTTTGCTCGATAGATTCGGCGAATTGGCAGGGTACAAACAAATACGGTTGGGTATCCGTAGTCGGTCATAGAGTATCGGCAATAAATGTCGGGCATGGTCAGATGGGATATGAACTCATAATGCCTCAGGCGATGCCTATAGACGATCTCCAGATAGATCCGCCTCCGTTTGACTAATGATTAGGAGGTGTTATATTTTGAAAGATCTTATCGAAGATCAGAGAATAAAAGCTGACGCAGGGAAGCCGAAGCTCACTCTCGTACCTCATCAAATTATATTTGACATCGCAAAGGTTCGAGAGTACGGTGTTAAGAAATATGGCGAATCCGAGTCTTGGAAATCCGTTGACATTCAGCGGTATCGAGACGCTGCATATCGCCATTTCTTAGCGTACCTTGAAGATCCTCAAGGCGTAGACGCAGAATCAGGTTTGACTCATCTCTCGCATTTAGCTTGCAATATTGCATTCTTATGCGAGTTAGAAAATGATATTTCAAGAAAGGAAGTAAAAGAATGAACATTAAAGGTATTATAAACGCAATAGGTCACGTTGCTCGTAGAGCTGGTAAAGCTGTAAAGGCGGCGGCTCCCGAAATTGCAATTGTTGGCGGAACGGTAGGTCTCATAGTTGCCGGAGTGGTAGCCTGCAAAGAAACACCAAAAGCCATAAAGGTGATCGAAAAACATAAAGAGAAGATGGAAATCGTGGCTAAGGCTGAAGAAAATAGCATTACCGAAGCCGGAGAAGAATATTCTATAGAAGACGCAAAGCACGACAAGGCAATGATATTTGCGCAGGATAGTCTCCAGATAGTTAAGACATATGGGCCTGCAGTAATAATTGCAATTTTATCAGCAGCATCGATCTTATGTGGCAGTAAGATATTCAGAAAGCGCTTAACTGCCATAACGGGTGCTTATGCCCTTCTCGAAAAGAATTTTGGCAAGTATCGTGATGGGGTAATTGACCGATTCGGCAAAGAGGTTGATAAAGAGCTTCGTCTCGGTACTAAGAAGGAGCTCATTGAGACCGAGGAAGTCGATGAAAACGGAAACAAGAAATCTGTAATCGAGGAAGTCACAACCACCGATTATGATGGATATTCTCAGTATGCATGTTTCTTTGATGAGACTTGCACACAATGGGTTAATGACGGAGGACGGAATCTGTCATTCCTCATGAATGTCCAGAGAGATTTCAACAATCGCCTTGTGGCTCATGGTACAGTATTTTTGAATGACGTATATGCTGCGCTTGGCAGAGCTAGAACCAAAGAGGGACAAAGAGTCGGATGGATATACGATCCTTCAGACCCCAGAAGAGATAACTATATTGACTTTGGCATCTCTGAGGTTGTGAGAAACCGCACCAGTGTTAAGGAGTTTATGAAGAATCATGAGAAATCCTTACTTCTCGACTTCAATGTAGATGGCGACATTTATGACGATTTCGAGAGGTTTGATAAGCTTTGGTGATTGTATCTTGAATTATATTTTCAAAAAGGAGGAGTCTAGTATGAAACACATTTTAACGACAGCCACTGGATATTTATTCGCTGCTCTGTCAGGACTCTGCTTGATGGGAGGAGCGGCTATCCTAACTATAAGGAGGTGAGAGTATGTATTATCTCGAAACCTTCTTATCCATGGTGGAATCCCTGATTGATACATCTCGCAAGCGGCACATTACGGGAGGGGTTCTCATAAGCCTCTCCGCCTTATTTGCTGGTCTTGCGGTGACAACTTTGACAAGTAAAAATGAAGAAAAGGAGAACGTTGATGAATACTAAAATTATATTCAGTGCCATTGGATTTGTTTCTGGTGTATTAATTGGTGGCACCGCTGCTCTTATAATATCCAAGAAGTCGTATGAAAAGAAGATGCAGGAAGAAGTTGACAAGGTTTGGGCCGAGGTTAACAACATAAAACCTTTTAAGAAACCGGAACTTAACGAGGTGATGAAAGAAGCTAAGATCGAACCGACTGCTTCAGAAACACAGACTAAAACTGATTATTTGAGTATGGTTTCGGTTAATGGATATTCTGCTCCGGAGTTAAAAAAAACGAATGACACCATATATGAAATAACCGAAAACGATCTTGATGAGGATGAGTATGATGTTATCGAATTAGTATTATATGCAGATGGCATACTTGCTGACGATGGTGATTATCCGGTTCGCAGTCTTTCTGATACAGTAGGAGAGAACTTCCATGAGATATTTACTCCCGACAAAGACGAGATAATCATCAGAAATGAAAAGAAAAAGGTCGACTACGATGTAGTACGCTCGCTTCTGTCTTATGGGGAGATGCTCGACAGACATCCTGAGACCGAACAGAGGTTACAGTATGATGACGCAATGGAAACATATTACGCAGAAGATGCAGATGATAAAGACGGAGAGGATGAAGATGAATAATGCATGTTAGCAATCAGTATCTTGACTGGTTAATGGCGATTGTTCAGCTTCCGCATCATTCTTTACTCCTCGAGAAACTATTTAATACAGAATTTGTATGGTTGATCCCGTTTGATGCCAACCGAGCTGATGACGGGATACAACTTCGTTACAGATTTGGTAGAGAGAATGATATTCCGGACCCAGTTATAGGCTCAGAGCTCGATAATCGTCCTTGCAGTATTCTTGAGATGATTGTGGCACTTGCTATAAGAGCAGAAGAGCAGATTATGGGAGATCCTACGATTGGTGATCGTACAGCTATCTGGATTCACGATATGCTATCGAGTCTTGGCGTTATAGACTTATCTGACTATGACTACGATGAAGATGCTGTGAACGAGGCTATTTATATTTTCATCAATCGTATGTACACTCGAACAGGAAGAGGGGGTCTTTTTGAGATACCAAACCTTGACCCGTCAAGAGATATGAGAACAGCAGAAATCTGGTATCAGATGTGCTGGTTTATGAACGAACATTGAAAGGAGGGAACTGAGACATGGAGGAAAACGTTTTAGGTTATATTTGCGAGGAACTTGCTAGACTTAATCGCCGTAATGTGAGAATTGAGCGCAAGTTATACACGCAGAGAAATTTTAGTCTTCTCATGGCCATTATTATATTTGGTCTCGTATGCAAGACGGCGTCGATCGATAGGAGGATAAAAGCTCTTGAGCCGGAGGGAGAGTCGGTTTAAATGCTAGATTTTATACGTATTTCAACCCGAATGAAACCTCGAGGTGGGATGGAGTTATATCCCAAATTCATTGTTAGGAAATCTGAGGATTTGATGATTCGAGGCGGCGACTTTTATGCTGTTTGGGTTGAAGACCGGGAATTGTGGTCTACAGACGAGGACGATGTTACCCAACTCATAGACAAAGCCCTCGACGACTATGCTCGAGAACACAACCTTGATTCGGCCGTACGTATTCTTCACATGTGGGACTCTGAAAGCGGCATCATTGATGCGTGGCATAAATATTGCCAGAAACAGCTTCGTGATAACTTTCACGGGCTTGATGAGAAACTCATATTCTCGAATGATGTCGCAAGTAAGAAAGACTATGCTTCCAAACGACTGCCGTATCCACTTGAACGAGGCTCTATTGAAGCATATGACGCGTTAGTGAGCGTATTATATGCTCCAGAAGAACGTCATAAAATCGAGTGGTGCATAGGGTCGATCGTGAATGGCGACAGCAAAAAGCTCCAGAAATTTCTGGTGTTGTATGGTTCTGGAGGAACTGGTAAGTCCACAATCATACACATCATAGAATTCCTGTTCACTGGATATTTCTCAGTGTTTGACAGTAAGGCTCTCGGTTCTAGCACAAATGACTTTGCTTTGGAATCATTCAAATCTAATCCGTTAGTCGCGATACAGCATGATGGTGATTTGTCGCACATCGAGGATAACACTCGAATAAACAGCCTGGTATCACACGAGCTTATGACGGTAAATAATAAATATGAGAAGAAGTATCAGACGGCATTTAAGTCCTTTCTTATCATGGCCACAAACAAGCCGGTACGAATCACTGATGCGAAGTCTGGTATCATAAGAAGACTTATTGATGCTTCTCCGACAGGAAACCTCATACCTAAGCGAGATTATGACAAGCTGTTTGCCCAGATCAAATTCGAGTTGGGTGCTATTGCGGCTCATTGTCTCGACGTGTATAATGACAATCCTAAGTTTTACGACGATTATATTCCGTTAAACATGATGGGCGCGACGAATGATTTCTACAACTTCGTCTTGGATTGCTATAGCATATTCAAAGAGGAAGACGGAATAACTCAGAAAGCGGCATGGGCGATGTACAACGAATATGTCAATGATGCAAAAGTTCCATATCCGATGTCTTTAAGAGTATTTAAGGAAGAACTCAAAAACTACTTCGAGTCTTTTGAGGATCGTTATACACTTGAGGATGGGACTCGTGTTCGGTCTTATTACAAAGGGTTTAAAAATTATATTTTCGACGACAAGCCCAAAGACAAAGTTAAAATAAGTAAGAAAGACGAGTCTGGTTTTACTTGTTCGACATCTATATTTGACACTATCTGCGCAGATTGCCTTGCTCAATATGCCACCAAAGAAGGATATCCCGCCAAGCAGTGGGATAACGTACGAACGAAATTATCTGATTTGGACACTGGTAAGTTGCACTATGTAAAGGTTCCCGAGAATCACATTGTCATAGACTTTGACATTCCTGATGAGAACGGTGAGAAGTCTCGGACAAGGAACCTCGAAGCGGCATCGAAATTCCCACCGACATATGGCGAATACAGCAAATCCGGAAACGGCGTTCATCTTCATTATATTTACGATGGGGATGTTTCAAAACTGGAAAGACTTTATGACGAGCATATAGAGGTCAAGGTGTTTACGGGTAAGAGTGCTTTGCGGAGGAAGTTCTCATACTCGAATGGTTTGCCCATTGCTCATCTGTCATCGGGTCTTCCAACGAAAGGAGAGAAGCCATTGATTGATACAAAGATTGTGCAAACTGAAAAAGGTATACGCTCTGGTATCAAGAAATGTCTGCGTAAAGAGACACATGGCGCAACAAAGCCAGAGGTCGATTTGATTAAGCACATACTTGACCAAGCGTATAACAGCGGAATACATTATGACGTAAGCGACATGTATCAAGATGTATTGATATTTGCTAGCAATTCGACTCATCAGTCCGATACGTGTTTGAAACTTGTTGCCCAAATGCATTTCAAGTCCGATGATATTCCGGAGAACGAAGAAGTTGTAACTGAGAATGGAGACCCAGTAATCGTGTTCTTCGACTGTGAAGTCTTTCCAAACTTACTTCTGGTTAACTGGAAATATAGAGGGGAAGACAAAAAGGTTGTTCGTATGATTAACCCCAAACCGGCAGAGATAGAGGATCTGTTTAGACATCGTCTCGTTGGCTTTAACAACCGCAAGTACGATAACCACATTCTCTATGCCAGAATGATGGGTTATAATAACGAGCAATTATATTCTCTCTCATCTCGAATAATAAAAGGTGAGAAAGAGGCGTTCTTCGGCGAAGCGTACAATGTCAGCTACACTGATATTTATGACTACTGTTCCAAGAAGCAGTCTCTTAAGAAGTGGGAAATTGAGCTCGGCATCCATCACCAGGAACTCGGAATGAGATGGGATGAGCCAGTGCCGGAAGACATGTGGTACAAAGTTGCCGAGTACTGTGACAACGACGTTCTTGCAACAGAGGCAGTATTTGAGGCAACCCAGACAGACTTCTTGGCAAGACAAATGCTTGCGGACATTGCCGGCATGACTGTAAACGATACCACGAACTCACTAACTACCAGAATTATATTTGGTAAAGACCGCAATCCTCAAGCAGAATTCGAGTATCGCAACATGGGTGATACATCAGACGAGGCCGAGAAAGGCAGTCTGATTTGTACACCGAACGGTCAGATGTGGGTATATGACCCTGACGAATGGACCAGATTCGACAAAAAGGGTCGCCCGATATTCCCAGGATACACTTTCGAGTATGGCAAATCGCTGTATCGAGGAGAGGATCCGAAAGAAGGCGGGTATGTGTATGCCGAGCCCGGAATGTACGGAAATGTGGCGTTGCTTGATATTGCGTCGATGCATCCGTCAAGCATCATAGCTGAGAATCTCTTTGGTAAGTACACCAAGAATTTTGAGGATCTTGTTAAAGCCAGAATTTATATTAAGCACAAAGACTATGACTCGGCAAGACAGATGCTAGGCGGTAGACTTGCTAAGTATCTCGAAGATGAGAGCTCAGCAAAACAGCTTAGTAAGGTTCTGAAGATACCGATTAACTCTGTATATGGGTTAACCTCAGCTAAGTTCCCAAATGCTTGCAAAGATCCTCGAAACATAGACAACATCGTGGCAAAGCGTGGTGCTTTGTTCATGATTAATCTTAAACACGAGGTTCAGAAACGAGGTTACACAGTTGCCCATATAAAGACGGATTCGATCAAGATACCGGATGCAACCCCCGAAATTATAAATTTTGTCATGGAGTATGGCAAAATGTATGGTTACAACTT
>Ga0247611_10010676_pt1 | contig 10751 bp, 19 predicted proteins | sample 177DNAGHGhighgp2_FD_192422 | JGI IMG/M metagenome (GOLD analysis project Ga0247611, IMG submission 192422) | Sheep rumen microbial communities from Palmerston North, Manawatu-Wanganui, New Zealand - 1770 DNA GHGhigh gp2 | ecosystem: Host-associated > Mammals > Digestive system > Stomach > Rumen... | reverse complement strand
AAACGGCAAATTTCTTCTATTTTCGCTACCGTAATAGATGCCGCCTGTTCCTTACCACCCGTAGTTACAAATAAATCAGCACCAGGATAAAGAACACATCTAATCATCAACGCCATCATTGACAAAAATGATTTTGAATATGCCCGCGGGAACGTTGCATAAACATAACGATGCCGCATAACAATTCGCAAGAAAATCCGTTGATAATAAAGAAATTTAAAAGTGCCTTCTGGACCTTGAATAAAATCAATAAATAAATCAGGGTACTATCTAAAAAAAGCAATTTTATCTCTTATATCATCTATATGCTAAAGTAATCTCTATTCTGATATGCCTTGTTTTTTACCTTCATAAGCAAGAGAATTGTCTAATAATGTTTGTAAACTCATTCTTCATATCCTCCTGCATCATCAATAGGATTAGTAAATTCTCTTTGACCTCTTGTAATTTTATCAGTTTCACTTGCCTACTGTCTTAAAAACTCTTTATAAGCTAAAGTATCTTCTTCTGTTAATTGAGGTACATCAAAACCTTGTTCTTTAGCCATTTTAACGTCTTCTTTTTTCATTTGTTGCGCTCTTGCTTGTTTTAAGTAATCCTAAACTTGTCTTGCCAGAGCAGCGTCTTCGTAAATAAGACTTCTATTATATGCTTTTAAATCATCAATAATTTTATCAATAGCATCAGGTTGTTTAATCTAAAATCTAGGTATCCTTCCACCATTTTTCTAACAAAAGGCAACTAATTCACCGACCGAATCAACGGCATCACCTTTTTCTTCTTTATTTTGTGCTGCGGTGAACTTTGCGGATTTCCTTAACATATCATAGGTTCTACTATATTTGCCATATCCTTCTACATCTCCGCAATCCAAAGCCTAATTCATTTTTAAATAAGTTTTACAAATAAGAATTAAAGAATTTTTACTATCCGCATCTTGTATATCAAACGAGTTCGTCATCTAAACATATTTTTTCTAAAGTTCAATTAATTGATTCATTTTATAAGTACGACCCCATTTCATAACAAGATATTTCTTATCTTCTAACGTAAGATCGGCCGCCAAATCAGGTAATTCTTCCTATGGGAAAAAGTCGTTTTCATTAAAAGCATTATCTTTACCAATAACATCTTGCTATGGAATTTTAGGCATCATCATATATTCATTTTGCTTTTGAAATTCAGAACTTACTAATGTTCTATATTGAGCCTAACTAATTTCACCCTTTTCGAGTTGATTTTTTAATTGCTCTTGGCGGACTTCCTATGTTTCTTTATCTACATTTTCTTTTTGAGAAACTTTTTTTTGTAGCTCTTCGCTAGTCTCCCATGAGTAATCCTTGTTTTGTTTTAATTTTGTCCAAGATAAATATTTACCAATAATAGAAGTACCTTTTAATTTTCCACCGTGCTTTGCATATTCTTTATCTCTAACTTTATTCCAATAAAGAGGAACCCAAGGTGCGTCTGCCTTTTTTATTATCCATAAAAAAGTATCTTCATCAAAATTATCAACATGTAAAGTTATACACTATTTACATATCTAAAATTTTTCTCCCGTTCGATAAGAAAAGAATTTAACTTCTTCCATAGTACGACCGCATTTCTAACATGTTATTTTAGCCATATTAATCTCCTTTATACGGTATCCTTTTTATTATTTTTACTACTTTATCTGTCTTTTTATTACGGCAGTCTTTGCATATAGAATAAAAGCCATCCTTACTAGAAGTGTTTTTAGAATAAAAAACATTATGTGCTAATTTTATCTACCCACATCTTGAACATTTTTTCCATTTTCCTTTTTCTTTATTCGTATAATACCATAGAAGGAAATTTTTTGTAGCAGTTTCCGCAATCATCTTAGGGATTTTGTTCCGCCAAAGAGAAGAAATATACTAAATAGAGTAATGAACTTGATACTATTGCTATAAAAGAGATTGAATCTAAAGATTTGTTTTTCCATCTATTTTATAAATTAATAAACTATAATAAAGAGGAAATTTAATTTCAAAAGTTTGGTCAATAATTTTATCTAAAGCCTCCATAAGAAAATAACCATCTGTATAAAATTTTCCATAACAGTTTTTCTTTAAATTAGAATAATTACATAAAAGCGCAGATATATGTTTAGGATTCATAAAGGAAATAAGACTTTTATCTTCAATCTAACCTTTTTCATTTATAGTAATATTATCATCAAAATTTAATGAATAAAAATTCTTAATTCCATTTAAACAATTAATAGGTTGTTTATAAGAATTTTTTAATACATATTGGTCTTGTCTTAATTGAATCAATTGTTTTTTTAATAAAAAACGTTTTTTCCCTTTTGCTTTTTTTTCACGTTCTTCAATTTCTTTTATCGCTGATTGTAATTGTTTTAATCCTGGTATAGTTTCAACATCTTCTGCCGTAATAGAAATTTTAGGTGTAAAAATAATATTTTTATCATTTGTTATTAAATTATAGATACCATCTTCTCCATTCTAAAATTTGCTAACTAACCCCTAAAAAGATTTTTCTCTTTTATTTACTGTAATCATTCTATTTTCTGTATTTATTGTTTTATTTTTTCTTTCTTCTTTTGTCATAGCAAAAATTATATAATCTGCCATAATTTCTAAATATCTATTAGTTATTTTTTCAGGAGGTAGAGAATCTATGATTTTTTGAACTAAGATTGTTCGTTCCTGGGGCGAAGAGATATTATAATCTAATTTTAATTCTTTTGAATCTTCCATTTATAAGATTCTCCTTTCTTGACCCTATTCTTTATTATTAGTATATCAAAAATTTTTATACAAGTCAAAGTAGCTTAAATAGCAAATTAGCTTGTTTTTTTGAAATTTTTTTGGTATAATATATTTAGAAAATGAAAAGCAAGAGGAAGGAAGAAAAAAATGGAAATGATTAAAGATACAATGACGAACAGAGAAGCAATCGACATTTTGCGTGTAATTAGCCCTCCTCGTGAAAGCAAAAGGATTTTTGATAAATTTATGCAAGCGCGTGATATGGCTATTTTCGCACTGAAAAAACTGGAGCAGGACAGATGGATTCCGATGACGGAAAGACCGCCGAAAGATTATGAACATGTTCTTGTTTCTGGTGAAAAGGTTGTAAAGCAAGCACAGTTTATTAAAGGGATGTTTGAAATGGAAGATGGAGAAGGATATGCCACAATTAACAGTGATAACATAGAAGAGCCACATTTCTATACATTCAAAGCTATTGCGTGGCGTCCGCTACCTGAACCCTACGCGGAGGATGAAGCATGAAATTTGAAGTCCCAGTTAATTGTGGTTTATGCGCCAGTAGGAAACAGATAAATAATGATTTGTTTATCTGCGGAATGCCTATGCTTAAAGAAAAAAAAATACTTGATATTACTGCTTTTGAAGTATCTTTAGATTCAAGACCTAAGTGGTGCCCAATAAAAGAAGCGAGTGATAAAGCTGAAAATTTACCAGAGAAAGATAAAATTCTTTTTGACAAGATGTGCGAGGGTTTTTATGCAATGTTTGAACTGATAAATAATCAAAAAAGAGGTAAAGAAGATGAGTGATGAATATATCCTCAGAGAGGATGCGATTGATGCGGTCAATCATGCACTTGACAGAGAGACAATTCTTTTCTCGTTTGTAAGGAAGGTTGCTATATCTGCATTAAAAAAAATTGCCACTGCTGATGTTGCTCCGGTGGTACATGGCAGATGGTTGCCGATTGTATCGTATAACAACACATATAAATGCTCAGAGTGCGGAAGGCTTCTTGTGGATATTACGGACGGCTTAAAGATGGTTGCTAAACATTATCCATATTGCCACTGCGGAGCAAAGATAGACGGTAAGAGAGAGGAGTGAGAAGTATGACATTAAAAAAGTTGATTAAGCAATTAAAAGATATGGAAATTCTTTATCAAGATGCGGTAATAACCGTTATGAATGAAAATGGAGAAGAATATCATGTCACTTCGATATGTGGGTTTTATGGAGAAATAAGACCACATGAATGTCCTGACCCACATGTGGTGAATATTAATATCAAAAGTGAGGAGTGAGCAGGATGGGAAAGAAATATATTATCGAAATGAAGGAAAACGAGCGGCTTTACAAGGTTAAATTGGATGCTTTTAATGGCCCAGTGATACAGGAAATTGCGGGTGCACCCTACACCGAACTCGACACGGAGAAGGTCAGGGAAGAGGCGTATGAGGAAGGATATACCCGTGGCGCACATGATGCAAAAAAAGTCTTCGAGGACCACGCAGATGAGGCGTATCGAAAGGGACTGAATGATGCCTGGGAGGCAGCAAGGAAGATTGTTTGTCTAATAGCTGATGGCGGTTTTACCGCTGACGTGTTAGACAGTATATTCGGTAGTCAGAGTTATCAATCCATTATGGCTAAGTATTCTGCATCAGACGCTATAGAGAAAATCAGCAAATACAAGCCAGTGCAGACTCAGATTGGTGATGAAGTGGAGGGCGATTTTGGCATTGGAATGGTCACAAAGCCTCTTGAAGGTGGAGCATACATCATGTGGGAAGATGGTTCTTCCGGAAGTCATACAGCAAATGAATTTAAACTTACCGGACGCAATTTTCACGAACTGGTTGAAATTTTGCAAAAAATGGAAGAGAAATAAAAATCTTTACTAAAGACGTTTTATTTTTTATAGGTCTAATTGTTAGTCAAAAATAAAGGAGAAAAATAATATGTTTATTAATAAAAAGCATTTTAAAACTTTAATATTTTTAATATCATGTTTTATAATCTTAACAACAGGAATCCTTCGAGTTGAAGCTAAGTCTTGTATGTTATGGGAAGGCCGCTCGGTAGGATGGGTAACAAGAGAAGGTAATACCTTTTATTTTCATAAAACCAATGGCCCCTATTACCGCAAAGGAGAGCCATGCGTTAATGATTTTAAATGGCGTGGAAATAAGTTATATTACTTCTGTGAGGATGGAAGAATGCTGAAACATGACACTAAATATATTAAATTAAATCGTGACCATTCTGTTCATTATATATATATCCCAGGTACTCACCATAATGATAGATATAATGCAAGATTAAAACGTTATCAAAAACATAACCGGCGCGCGCATTGGATAGAATATGGAATGCAGACATCTATTCCATGGATGTGTGATTGGCAAAAGTAAAAGAAAGAGAAGGAAAAATTTTTTATGTTTTGGATACGTTTCGCTATTGTTTTTGTAGTTGGATGGGAAGCCTTCACCCGCTTGATTCTTTTCCCTTACTTAAGGTCGAAAGGTTTTAGGTCTACTTTTGAGATAAAACAATATTTTTATAAAAATATTTTTTTATCTTTTGTCATTGCGGCAGGAGTCTTTATTGAATGCTTTTCAATTATTATGGCTGCATTAGAATTTGTTCATTTTATTAAATAAGAAAGAGATAAAACATGAAAATTATTGGAATAATATACGCGCTAATAGCACTAATATTTGGATTTTGTTTTGGCTATAAGATAGGAAAAGGGTAAAAAATGGAAAAAAGAAAATTTTTAAAACTTACTAAAAAATATAATGATAATAAATGTATTTTAATTCCAGTCGATAGTATTTTAGCAATAGAAGAAATGGGAGATAATGATGTAAAAGTTACTTTTACATTTTATAATGATATAACTCATGTTTTTGTAAACGAATCTATTAGAGATATATATCTTATTTTATAAGAGGTTAAATAAAAATGAACTGGGATGCTTTTATTGCGGGAATGTGTATGATGTCTGTATTTTTCAATATTAGAGATGAAGATAATCATATATATAATATTATAATTTTTACAATTATAATGATTATATCAATATATCAATGGTTCACATAAAAGAGTAAAGGAGGAATATATTTTGGCAGTATTAAATCCAATGTTTATAATTGTAGTTATTATAGGTGCATTTTTTTTATGGTGCGCGCTTAATATCTTTTTTCCTTTTATCGGCAGTGTTATAAACGATATGAAAGAAGATATAAAAAGAAGTTTAAACAAAGAAGAGAAGGAGTAAAATTTTATGAGAAAAAATGGAAAAGTAGGCGGAATTGCTATTGGTGTTATTTTGGTATTGGCGGTTTTTGGTTTAATGGCATGTACAACCAAGATTCCCGCAGGTTACGCAGGTATTGTTTATAATATGAATGGTGGAATTGAGAAGAATGTGTTAACACAAGGCTGGACTTTTCTTTCACCAACTAAAACCGTAACTAAGTATACTATTGCAAGAGAACAGTCATACATGTCAAAGGATTCGCGCGGAGACTCTAAAGATGATGAGAGTTTTGAAGTTCCTACTAAGGAAGGCGCATCTCTTGAAGTAGACGTTGCTTTTGGTTATACTTTTGATATTAATCGTTTGTCTGAAACATTTAGTAGATTTAGAGGACAAGATGGCAAAGAAATTCTTAATAGTTTTATTAAACCAAATATGCAAGGTTGGATAAAAGAAGTTACTCCTCGCTATGGTATGATTGAAATTGTTAGTAAAGAGAGAGGAACCGTAAATACTGCTATCTCTGAAGAAATGAAACAGAGATTTGATAGATATGGTATTATTATTGATAGTGTTTCTTTAACTGATGTCCGCCCTGATAAAGATACAGATAAGGCTATTAAAGAAAAGATTAAAGCGCAAGAGAAACTTGAGACAGCGCGGGTGACTGCGGAACAGGCTAAGGTTGAGGCTAATAAAGAAAAAGAAGTTGCCATTATTAATGCTGAAAAAGAGAAGGAAACCGCTAAGATTAATGCGGAAAAGGCAAGGATTAAGGCGGAAGGTGATGCGCAGGCTCAGCGGATTAAGGCAGAGGCTGAAGCGGAAGCTAATAAAAAGGTTGCGGGGTCACTTACTCCCGAACTTATTGAAAAACAGAAAATTGAGAAATGGAATGGTACTGTTCCACAGATTCAGGGTGATGCAACTCCTATTGTTGATATGAGGGGTGAATAATGTGAAGCAGGCTTGCGGGAAGGTGATACTTTCCGCAAGCATTGTAAGCAGAAGGAGAGAGTATGACTTTAATAATAGTTTCAGTGTTTTTAAGTGGCCTCGCTATAGGGCTTTCAATAGGGAGGTTGATAAATTGATTGAAATAATATTTTTTTATTTTTTTGTATTTTATATCTATCAATATTTATATATGGTGAATATAAGCATCGTCAACAAATGAAAAAGTGCGCACGTTGTAAATATTTTAATGTAAGTTTATATTATGCACCTTGTGTTGATTGTTTATTTGAAAAGGATAGGTTTGAAGAAAGGAACTGCGATTTTTAAAAGCCTGCGGCAGCATTTTGGTGCAGGGAATTAATTTTTTCTTTTCCGTAATTTTAAAACTTAAAAATTTTTGGTGCAGGGAATGGCGAGACCATAATCAATTTCAAAAATCAAAAAAATTTTTTCCTGAAAACCCACCCCCCACTATTATTCTTCAACGAAAAAAGTTTCGAGAACACTCTGTAGAAGCAAAAAAATAAATGCAAACGCTGCGTAGAAAAGACCTCCTAAAAAACAAGCCTATTTTTTAGGAGGTCCTTTTTTTATATTCATCAAGTTTCGCTGGCGCGCTGCTGGTCAAAGCGCGCCAAGTTTTGGATACAAACACACGTTCAAAAAGTTAGACATGCAAAATTAATTTTTATAAGTTTATTGTTTTTGCCTAAAAGTTTGTTAAATATTTAACAATCAATGTTTATCCAAAGCTATTGATTGTTAGATATTTAACAAACTTTTATTAGGATAATAAGTATTGAACGAAATTATTTTTCTATTGTTTAAATAGACTTGTTAAATATTTAACAATCAATAATAAAAAGAATTTAAAATAACATAAGATTGATTGTTAAATTTTTAACAAATCTATTTAATTATTTTTAATTTTTATTCTTCTATTTTTCTATTGAGGAATAATAAATTTTTATTTATGTCTATTTAATTTATTAGAAAGAATAAGATAATTAAAATTATTATTCTTAATTATTAAATTATTAAAAAATAATATTTAAATTTATTTTTTAATTTAATCTTATAAATCCTCTTATAAATAATAAAAAGCACTGATTGTTAAAAAAATAACAAACTAATAAAAGGGCTATTTTAATTTATTTTAAAATCAATAAAAATAAAAAATATTTAAATGTAAAACTAACTAAAAAGAAGAAAGCTAATCAAAGATCAACCAAACAGCGACGATTGTTAAACATTTAACAATATAAATGATATAATAATAATATAATATAATAATATAATATATAATAATAATATAATAATATAATATAATAATATATTATTATATTATATTATTATACAATACATTATTATAATATAATAACAATAATAAATAACAATCTTTGTTAAACATTTAACAATCTAAATAACACTAGCACAGTACGAAGATTGTTAAACATTTAACAATCTTCTCCTTGTCGTCTGCACCCAGCTAACAGCGTCCAAAGCCCTAACCATTATATCACAGGGCACTATAGCTTGTCAAGAGGAAAAATAAAAAAATTTTAAAAAACTTTTTTTATCCTGAAACTATGGAGTTCGTTAAATTCTTAACAAACTCCATCTATCACAGAGCGAAGTTTGTTAAAAATTTAACACAACAAAAAGTCGCTAATTGATACACTTTAGTAGCTACAGTGCGAAAGTGTGTTAATAAAATAACACACTTTAACGGATTACAGCACTAAAGAGTGTGTTAATAAAATAACACACTTTAACGGATCACAGTGTTAAAGAATTATCAGATAATTTAAAATAAAAATTTTTACATTTATCTTAAACATGAAATAATCTGAAAATTAAAAAAATAGTCTGAAAATTAAAAAAGTGATTGACAAGTAAAGGTTTTAGCGTTATAATTGATTTATCAAATGAAACAAATAAACCGATCGAGTAAAGGAGATTTAAAATGACAAAAAAGGCAATGGTTGAAGAACTGGTTAAATACGGATGTGTCGCTAAAGAAGACAAGAATTACCTTCTCAAGAGGACTAAAGATGTAGTTGAAAATCTTTACAAGGAAGTTTTGCCGATGAGAAAAAGGTTTCTTGCGGAAACCAAGTGATACAAGGTTAAAAACTCTGTTAGTTAGTTAGCTAACTAACAGAGTTTTTTAATAAGGAAGATTGTTTGTTAATTAACTAACAATCTTCGCCAAAGCTGAGATTGTTAAAAGTTTAACAATTGCCGCAAGTGATCCTTGCGGCCCAAAAAATTATACCACAGGGCACTGTAGTTTGTCAAGAGGGAAAATGCAAATTTTTTAAAAAATTTTTTTGCTCCTAAAATTGTTAAAGGTTTAACACACTTTAGCGGATCAAAGTGTTAAAGTAAAAATTTTTTAAAAATTTTCAAAAAACCTATTGACTTTTTCCTATAGTGTGCTATAATAATATCATCAAAGGAAAACAATAACACCGATCAAAACAAGGGAGAATAAAAAATGACAAGGACCGAGCTTTTTGAAACAATCAATTACCACTGCTACAATACTCCGGATTTTGATAGAGAACTTTTTGATAACTGGTATGATGTTTGTGTACACATTGTAAAAAAGACAACAAACGAAATCCCCGATGAAACAATCGAAAAACTTGCTCAGTGGATAACAGAACTTATTGAAGAAATCGCTTAAAAATTTTTAAAAAGGGCTTGACAAAAGCCAAGCCCTTTGATATAATATAATCAACAAAGGAAAACAAACCGATCGAAGAAAGGGGTACACAAAATGACAAACTACGAAATGAAAAAAGCTATCTTCAACGAAATGGTTGCAAATGGTTATCACATGGATGAAAATCAGATTGAAGAAATTTGCAAGGATGATTTTTACAAGGTTAAGATGATTGAAAGATGGAGACAGAAATTTTTTGAATATCTTAACGAAGAATAAAAATTAAAGCCCTGCCGGTAAAATAAAACCGGCAGGGCTTTCTAAGAAGAAAGATTGTTAATCTTTTAACAAACCTGCGACGGCCAGATCGACCGACCGCAGGCCGCAAAATTATATCACATCCAGCCTGCTATTGTCAAGATAGAAAATTGCACAAAATAATCAATTAAAAAACTTCCCATTTTGTGCAATATTTTTTAAAAAATTTTTTGAAAACCTATTGACTTTTTTCTATAGTGTGATATACTTATATCATCAAAGGAAAACAAAAACAAAACAAAAAGAAAGGGGTACACAAAATGACAAAGAAAGCAATGATCGATGAAATGGTAACTTATGGTTGCATCAACGAGACCGACAGAAACTACCTGATGAAACGCTCTAAAGAAGATATTGAAAAGCTTTATAATAAAGCAATTCCGCTCAGGAAAGCATATCTTGAAAAAAATGCTTAAAAATTGAAAAAAGGGGTTGACAAACCTCAACCCCTTTGATATAATATAATCATCAAAGGAAAACAAAAGGCATACAAGAAAGGTGGTATAAAATGAGTCTTAATGAAATGATGAACTGCGGTGCGACACTTGAAGAACTGCTTGCGGAGTGCGGAGTCACTCCCGAAGAGTTCCATGAGGATGAGGACGAGGTTTAACCTCGTCCTTTTTGCGCGGCGCGCGCCTGGCCGTTCCTTGCCAGGCCGGGCCGAGAAACCATTATACCACTATACCGAGAAAAAGTCAATATCGGAAACGTGCACAAAGATCGAGCACAAAATTCCTAAATTTTTGTGCAATATTTTACTTGACAATCGTATTCCCCT
>Ga0247611_10010674_pt1 | contig 10753 bp, 8 predicted proteins | sample 177DNAGHGhighgp2_FD_192422 | JGI IMG/M metagenome (GOLD analysis project Ga0247611, IMG submission 192422) | Sheep rumen microbial communities from Palmerston North, Manawatu-Wanganui, New Zealand - 1770 DNA GHGhigh gp2 | ecosystem: Host-associated > Mammals > Digestive system > Stomach > Rumen ... | reverse complement strand
GAAGGCAAGTGGATTGGCGGCATCGCCAGCCGTGACAACGTCACGATGCAACGCCCTGACGACAACCGACCCGACGGACTGCTTGATGCCGCCGCCACGAAAAACATTTCCGACAACTACGTTGGGAGCATGTCGCTGCCTGTGGAGTGCGGTGTCAACCGCTTCCTCGTCCGCACCACGACAAATGCGGGCAGCATCAACATATCCGCCTATGCAGAAGGGTTGAAACCGGCATACGCAGAGGTGAAGAGCGAGGCGGTGAACAAAGAGACACTCCTACCCCAACTCACACTGAAAGGCCGTCTCGACCGAGGTGAGACACCCACTGCTGCGTCTTATGCCAATAAGGCCCGCGGCATAGAGATAGCATCGGCCAAGGCAGGCTGCGACACAGAGCATGCCGCCAACAGCTATGATGACAACGAACTCTCTGAGTGGAAAAACGACGGCCGTCTCTCCACCGCCTGGATAACATATCGTCTAAAAGAAAAGGCTGTGGTCGACGACATCTGCATCAAACTCACCGGATGGCGCCTGCGCAGTTATCCTTTGGAAATCTATGCCGGCAAGCAACTGATTTGGAGCGGCGAGACTGAGCGCAGCCTGGGCTATATCCACCTGACACCCACAAAACAGGCGAAGACCGACGAGATAACCATCCGCCTGCGTGGTGCCGGCAAAGACAAAGACGCTTTCGGCGGCATCGTCGAAGTGGCTGAGCCTGCCGCCGGAGAGCTCGACCTGTTTAAAGCCCCAAACGGAGGTGACACCAAAAACGAACTACGCATCGTGGAGGTGGAGTTCATCGAGCATATCAAATGAACAAACCATCAAGAAAAAGCTTGCCGCCATCCTTTCACAGGGTGGCGGCAATGCATTTCGGGAATAAAAGTACGGATTATTTAAAAAGCAATTGTGCGAACTGGTAGAGGCTGCGGCGCCATGTCTGCCACTCGTGAGCCGTCTCGGGAGAGATGTATGAGTGAGCATTGATGCCCAATGCCTTCAGGTCTTCAGCAGCCTTGTCCACGCCCATCGGTTCCTTGCCACCACAACTCATGAACAGCACCTTGTTGGTCTTCTTGAAATCCTTGGCATCCTGCAGTTCCTCTGTGCGGAACGTACCGCCGCTGAACATTCCCACATAAGCGAACTTGGTGGGGTTGGCGAGCGTAATCATGTGAGTCTGCATGCCACCCATCGAGAGACCGGCAAGAGCACGGTGGTCGGTGTCGGCAATGACACGGTAGTTTTTCTCCACCATCGGGATGATGTCCTTCAGCAGCACCTCCTGGAATCCGTTGAAACCGCCGAAGCCACCACGGCGAGGACCACCGGGACGTCCGCCAGGACCACCCATCGGTCTGCCCTGAGGTCCACCGGGACGCATGCCCTGCGGAGCACCCTGCGGACGGGCACCCTGTCCCTGCGGACGCGGTCCCATACCGGGGAATCCGCCGAAGGGATTAGCCTGCTGTGTGGTGTCGGGATGAGCGGGGATGGCATTCAGTCCGTTGTCCATCACGATAATGAAAGGCACTGCCTTGCCGGCAGCAATCAGGTTGTCCATGATGATGCCCGTCTTGCCCTGAGCCGACCATCCGGTCTCGTTCTCACCCATGCCGTGCTGCAAGTAGAGCACAGGGAATTTCTTGGTGGGGTTGGTACGGTACTCAGCGGGAAGGTAGACATAGCAGTGGCGCATTTTCTCGGTCACTGTAGAGTAGTAATAGACCTCGTTGACCGAACCCTGAGGCACGTTTTTCACGGTGTAGAAATCCTCATCGGCTGCAGGCACGTCGATGCCGCTGCCCCAACGGCTGGCACCATAGTAATACTTGCTTCCTGGGTCGGGCACTGAGGCGCCGTCGATGTTGAGCTGATAGTAGTGGAAGCCTTCGTCCTGAGGAGCCGACTCACCGGTCCATACACCATCGGCGTTTTTCACCATGTCGTATTTCACGCCGCCGATATCCAGTTTCACACTATTGGCTTCGGGAGCAGAAATCTGGGCACGGACCATACGCTGGGAGTTCACCATAGGATAGTCATGTCCCTCCTGGTTGGTACTGGCAGGTTTGAAATCCTCAGTCACCTGCGCACTTGCGGCAACTGCAACCAATGCAGCCGCCATCATCATAAAACCTTTCTTCATAATAATGTTATAGTTGTTAATAAGATCAAAGTCAGTTCTTATGACTCCCTCTCCTCAGGGAATAGTTTCCATTGATATGATTTTGACGTTGGATAGCCGAAAAAGTAAAACTGACCGCCTCACTTGTTAAAGAATATTAACATCATGAAGCGGTCCAATCGTTATCAACACAGAGCCACAGAGGTACAAAGTATTTCAAGACCTTGAAATAATAAGGTGCGCAGCCGTCGTTTGTAGTGGTAACCACTAAAGTTATTTCATTTTATCCAGCAGTCCTGCCAGAGCCTCAACGTCGCGGGCATCCACCTTCAGGTCAAGCAGGTTGCCATCACGGTCGAAGAGTTTGTAGGTGGGCCAGGCATGGACGTTCAAGTGGTGCTCAATGGCAGCCTGTTGGTCGCTAGGCAGGTTGTAGTGTGCCACGTTCGGGCCGCTGACGTTATACTCCTTGATGATGTTCTCCCATGCCGCCTGTGGACTTTTGTTGGCCAGATAGAGGAACTGGATGTCGTAGTCCTTCAGGCGGGCGTACTCCTCGGTAGAGTGGCTGAGCGCCTCCCGGCAAGGTCCGCACCATGTACCCCAGACATCGAGCAGCACGAACTTGCCCTTGTAGGGCTCGAGGATTTTCTTCAGCAGCGCCTCGCCCTCAGAAATGTCCTTGAGGTTGTCCGACGACTTGAGCACCAACTTGTCGAACTCGCGGTTCTCGATGGCGAGGTAGTAGGCGCTTTGCTTTTCAATCATCGCGATACCCACGGGATTGGTGACCAAAGCCTTCATCGTGTCGATGACCATCGGTGACAACGACATGTGCGTGTGGCTAATCTCATCGTTGACCAACCGTGTGAGCCAGATGTCCTTGAAGTTTTGGTCGGCACCTAATGAGTCGAGTGCAAAAGCCTCTTGCTTCATCCGGATGACGAGACCAATTCCATTCTGCACTTTCAAACCTCTCGGACCGTTGACAACCTTGTCTACCGCCGCTATCATATCCGCATTGTCGGCATTCTGTTTTTCTGCTATCTTCTGCTTTTCTTCTGGAGTAGGGGCGGCTTCGACCTTGGCGGTGGCATCAATCACCCAGTCCTTCCATCGGTTCAGCAACGACAGTTCCTCATCATTCGAGGCAAACACGTTGTTGTAATCATAGATGTTCCAGTTCACCCTCCACACCCGTTTGTGCATCACCTCGCGGAGATAGTCGCGCACGAATGAGCTGAAGTCACGATAGAGCGTGTAGGGTTTGATGGTCTTCTGCCAACATTCCCTGTCCAAGAAGTCCATGTATTCCTTTGGCATCTCGTAGTTTGGGAAATGATAGCTGGCCTGCGTCATCGACTCACCCAGGATGTTCTGATAATATCCCGCCACATAGTCCTGATAGCGCTGCGAGAGATTGGGGTGTTCAGTGACCCATTGCCCCAACTCGCCCATCTGCGCCCGCCTGACGCTGTCCGCCTGTGCCAGATAAGTCATGGGGTCAAGGTCACGTCTGCTACGGTCAATTTCGGCATCGTCCCATGAGTGGGGATGAGCCAGCAACTCGTTCTGCACGCGCACATCGTCGCCCATCCACAGCACCTGTCTCGTCTTGAAGTCATTGAGGAAGAAGTAGGTCTTGCCGGGTTCCAGCACGGTGCTCTTGGTCGTCCTGCCCCAGTCGAGGAATGCCTGCGACGAATTGAGCAGCGGCATTTTCAGGGTGAAGCGTCCCAACGAGTCCATCATGGCGTATGCACTCTCATGCTCAGTGCTGAGAATATTCTCCATGCCCACCTCAAACTCACGGCCTTTGCACTGCCAGTCTTCCTGCGACATATCCTTCAGCCATCCAATAATCGTCACGCTGTCACCAGCCCTATAGCCGTTGTCCACAAAACCCTTGCGTGTGTCCTTAGTCGGATAGTCAGGCAGGGCGGAGCCGATTATCGGACTGCACAAGACGGGCTTGTCTTTGCCAATGGCGATGGTGCGCAAGCCCTTTTTCATTTTGCCCACCTTGACGTTGACACCGTTGTCGAGCATCAAGGTATAGACATCATTCTTCTCTGTCTGGCTGACGATGTCATGCACATTGCTGTCATAGATGACGTGCTTTGGCGTGAAGCCGATGAGCCAGTCGCCCGTGGCTTCGTCGCGCCAATAGGTATCAACAATGCCCGTAGGCAGGTTCTCTGCGTCGCGGACGTTGGCAAAGGTCCATGCATTAGGCTCGGCCACATCGATCATCCATGTGTTGACTGGGATAGGCTCAAAGATAAGCGAGAAGTCCACCTTGCCATCGGCCGGGATGGTATAGGGTTCGGTCAGCGATATCACCGTTGCCCCCTTCACGGCAAACTCCTTCCCGTCGGCCCGAAGTGTTGGTTTTGTAGCGAGGGGGACGGAGTCTCCCGTCTTCTGCTGAGGCACTTCGAGGTGGAAGAACACCTCCGTGCGGTCATTGTCAATCGACACTTTGGTGATGCTGATGATGGGCACGTTGACATAGCCCGTCATTATCTTATTCCACACTTTCTTCTGTGCGTGTCCCATCACGGCAAAAAAAGCAAGCAGGATGGTGATAATAGTTTGCTTGTTCATATACATTTCTCAACTTGAAGAGGCAAAATTACACATTGCTTTTCAAATAACCTTCATTGAAACCCAGAAAAATGATGCTGAGATACAACACATAGAGAATTGAATACATCATGAATTTGGTCACTCTTTCTTTAATTATTTTATCATAGAAGAACAAATTCTTTGAAAAAGTAACATTTCTTTGCCCGTATCAGAGAATTTGCCTAATTTTGTAAAGATTTAGGGGATGTGGGTTATCAACGCCACCTACCCCCTCTAATCGAACTCCTCCGGCCTTCGGCTTTAGAGTGAGTTATCAACGCCCCCTAAAGAGGGTGCCAAATATAATGAACGACTTGAGAAAAGAACGCCGTGAGCCGAATGGAGCTCCCCTCCCCACGCGTGGGGAGGGGTTGGGTGGGGATTATTTTTCTGAAAAACAAGAAGTTACATACCCCACCCCTGCCCCTCCCCTTCATGGGAGGGGAGTTGCTGGCGCACAAGCTTTTTCCTTTTTGGCACACCCTGAGCTGGAATCACTATCAGAAAATACAATAACTGCGATGAGAAAACTTTTATTCCTTACCACTCTATTGGTATTCGCCACTATGGCGGAAGCACAAGACAAACTTTATGCCGATGAGTTTCCACTCGGCGACGTGACACTGTTGGACGGTCCGCTGAAAAAAGCACGCGACCTGAACATCAAGACGCTGCTGCAGTATGACTGCGACCGTATGCTCGCCCCCTACCGCAAGGAAGCCGGTCTCACCCCCAAGAAGAAGGCATACCCCAACTGGGACGGACTCGACGGGCATGTGGGCGGCCACTACCTCACGGCAATGGCCATGAATGCCGCCACAGGCAATGACGAGTGCCGTCAGCGCATGGAATATATGATCAGCGAATTGCAGGAATGTGCCGACGCCAACAACAAGAACCACCCCGACTGGGGCAAGGGCTACGTAGGCGGCATGCCCAACAGCGAGCGCATCTGGTCTACATTCAAAAAGGGCGATTTCGGCACCTATTTCGGTTCGTGGGCTCCTTTTTACAACCTTCACAAGATGTATGCCGGACTGCGCGATGCTTGGTTGTACTGCGGAAACGAGCAGGCCAAGAAACTGTTCTTGGGTTTCTGCGACTGGGCCATCGACCTGACCGCCGGTCTATCAGATGCCCAGATGGAACAGATGCTCGGCAATGAGCATGGCGGAATGAACGAGGTGCTCGTCGATGCTTATGCCATTACGAAAGAGAAGAAATACCTTGATGTGGCACGTCGTTTCTCCCACCGCAGACTGCTCACCCCCATGTCGCAGCGCCAAGATAACCTCGACAATATGCACGCCAACACACAGGTGCCCAAAGTAGTGGGCTTTGAGCGTATCTCCGAACTGAGCGGCGACGAGACCTACCATGATGCCAGCGCCTTTTTCTGGGACATCGTCACCGGAGAGCGCTCCCTCGCCTTTGGCGGAAACAGCCGCCGCGAACATTTCCCCAGCAAGGAGGCATGCATGGACTTCATCAATGACATCGACGGACCGGAGAGCTGCAACACCAACAACATGCTGAAACTCACCGAGGACCTGCACCGACGCAACCCCGAGGCGCGCTTCGCCGACTACTACGAGTTGGCCACCTTCAACCATATCCTTTCCTCACAGCATCCTGAGCACGGCGGTTATGTCTATTTCACACCTGCCCGTCCGCGCCACTACCGCAACTACTCCGCCCCCAACGAGGCGATGTGGTGCTGTGTCGGCACAGGCATGGAGAACCACGGAAAATATGGACAGTTTATCTATACGAAGAACGCCTCCAGCCTCTTCGTCAACCTGTTTGTCGCCTCCGAACTTAACTGGAAGGAGAAAGGTGTCGTGCTGCGCCAAGAAACCCAGTTCCCTTATGCTGAGACCAGCCGCATCACCATCGCGCAAGGCAAAGGAGCATTTGACCTGCTCGTGCGCTATCCCGGTTGGGTAAAACCCGGTGAATTTAAGGTGAAGGTGAACGGTCAGCCTGTCAGCATCGTCACCGGTCCCTCCTCATACGTCACCATTTCACGCAAGTGGAAGAAAGGCGATGTGGTGGACATCACTTTCCCCATGCACAACAGCATCAAGTACCTGCCCAACGAACCGCAGTACATCGCCCTCATGCATGGCCCCATCCTGCTGGGCATGAAGACCGGCACCGAAGACCTTGCCCATCTCATCGCTGATGACAGCCGCTTCGGGCAATATGCGAGTGGCAAGAAACTGCCTATCAACGAGGCACCCATCCTCATCAACAACAACATCAACGACATTGCCAATGAGTTGAAGCCCATAGCCGGCAAGCCATTGCATTTCACCCTCAACACGAAGATGGAAAATGGCATCCACAATGAGATGATGCCTTTCTTCGAGATTCACGACTCCCGCTACATGATGTATTGGCTGGCACTCTCTGAGGACAGCTACAAGAGTTATCTCGACGGACTTGCCAAGGCAGAGCAGGAGCGCCAGGCACTGGAGGCACGCACTGTGGACAAGGTGCAACCCGGCGAGCAACAGCCAGAGACCGACCACAAGATGGAGACCGACCGTTCGCAGGTAGGCAACACCAACGACACATTTTACCGCGATGCCCGCGACGGCCATTATTTCAGTTACCTGATGCAGACCAACGGCCAGACCAACCTCAGCCTGCGCCTGAAATACTGGGGTGTGGGTGAATGGAAGAGTCATGAGTTCGACATCCTCGTCGATGATGTGTTGGTGAAGGAGGTGAACAACACGGGCAAATACCGCATCTCAGAATTCAAATATGAAACCTATCCCATACCTGCCGAACTGCTCAAGGGCAAGTCACAAGTACGGGTGAAGTTCGTGGCCAAACCCCGCAAGCAGATTGGAGAAATCTACGAGGTGAGACTGGTGAAAGATGAAAGATGAAAGATGAAAGATGAAGGATACTAACAAGTCGCTATTGTTGAATTAAAAATCAAAAACGAAATGGGGGTGTGTCAAATATAATGAATGGCTTGAGAAAAGAACGCCGTGAGCCGAATGGAGCTCCCCTCCCCATGCGTGGGGAGGGGTTGGGGTGGGGAATTATTTTTCTGAAAAACAAGAAGTTACATACCCCACCCCTGCCCCTCCCCTTCATGGGAGGGGAGTTGCTGGTGCACAAGGTTTTTCCTTTCTGACACACCCTGATATTTTTTTGATGATTGGTCAGAGGCCAAGCGCCTCTTTCCACTTGATGTAGTTTTCGCGCTCAACGCTGTCCATCTTCTCGTCGGTTGCGATGACCTTGAGGATGAACTGGCTGATGGTGAAGAGGATAGCCTTGCGCTCATCGGCATTGAATCCTTCTACCAGATGTTTGGTGTCCTCGATGATGCCGTCGACCGTGTACTTATGGTTGAGTGTGTCCTTCACGTCATCTTTCAGTTCATCATTGATTTCGCCCACCTCGAGAATGCCCTCAAGGAAAGCATCGATGAAATGGCGCTCCCGCTGTTCGAAATCGCCGTCGCAATTGGCGAAGAACAACCCAGCTTTTGCCATCAGTTTTATGGTTTCAATTACTTTTTCCATGGAATTTTCTTATTTGATTTGGTGTTTTGATGTTAAGGATATGAGAAGTTGAGGCATTACTCCTGCAAGAAGGAGTTGGGAGCCTGTCAGATGGCTTTCCCAGCCAGACCGATTGTCTTGAGCACGCTCTCTGCCAATCCGCCGAGATTGCCCATGTCGATGCCCAGTTTTCCAAAGATGCTGCCCAGTCCACCGGCATCCTGCGCCTCCTGCTCCTTTTTCCGGGCATTTTTCTTCTTTGTCGTAGTGGTCTGTGTCTGTTCTGGTTCATCCACATCAAAACCAGCCTTCTTCTTCATTTCCCTGACGATGTCGCTCATGCTGTTGCCCTCACTCTGCGAGGAAGTGGTAGACGATTGACTGGAAGTTGAGCTGCCCTGTTTTTTAGGTGCCTTACCACCCATCTGGCGGCGCAACTCCTCTGCCACATCACTCAATCCACCCCTTGAGGAGGAACTGCTTGAAGTGGTACTCTCCGATGGCTGTCCACCACCCATCTTGCGCCTGATTTCCCTGACTACATCACCCACTCCGCCAGAGGACGAGGAAGAAGAGGATGAGGAAGAGGACGAAGATGAACCGCCACCCATCTGTTCCTGTACAGACTTGATGATGTCCTCGATTCCGCCGCCAGAACCGCCTTTCGACGACCCACCGCCGCCGAACACCGAACCGAGCACTTCGCCCAGTCCGCCTTTTACAATTTCTTCAAAAAAACTACCCATAAGTATAATCAATTAAGGATTTGAATGATAAATATAGTCGAGTGCTGCGCCGATGGCGGTGCAGAACTGTGAGTATTTCGGGATGCGGAAATGTACATTGTACAAACTCTCCATCATGGGGAACACATCAGCGCACTGCGGCAACAAGGTGAGGTTGCCAATCATGACAAACTCCGTGATGTCGCTGTTGAGCGCTGAAAGTACCGCCGCACTTCCTATGGTCTGCAGGACAGTTTGGATAATGCCCACGGCAATGTCCTCTTTCCTGGCATCCGTCTGCGCCTTGCCAAACAATGAGGCAGTGACGTTCATCGGCAGTCCGGGAAGCGAATGGGCACTGATGTCGCCAATGGTCAAATCGATGTTGGAGATGTCGCCCTTCTTGGCAAGTTCTGACACCTGATGGATGTCGGAAGTCTGGAGCAGGATTCGGGAGAGGCCAGCCAACGTGCCACCACCCATACTGATGCCGCCGATATGGCGGATATCATCACCATCACACAGCACCAGCGAAGTGCCGGTTCCCATACTCACCACAATGATGCGGTCGAGACCTGACTCAAAACGGGCACCCAAGCCGTCGGCCACAAACTCATCAGCCTTTGAAGTAGGCAGTCCATAGACGGGTTTATCGATATAAGCGCTACCCACACCTGTGAGCACCACTTGCTCCACATTATCCAGTTCGATTTGGTTTTCATAAAGATATTTTCCGAATGCCCCATAGAGAGAGGTGACGGGGTCGGCAGCCGTGATGCGCATGGGCGATATGACCTGCATGTCCTTCACTCCCACGATTTTCGTCGTGCTGATACCCACATCAATTCCAATAACAATTCCCATACTTTTGTGATTTTTCAAGAATAATGATTTTCGCCACGAAATTACGAAAAAAACTGTCTGATTTGTTAAAATTTATTATAAAAATGTTTAAAACCGACAATTATCCAGCATTATTAAGTATTTTTGCGTAGAATCATTGAAAAACGATATTATTAACCTCAAACATTAGACACTATGACGTACAAGATTGTTGACATCGAGGGCATTGGCCCCGTTTATGCAGAAAAACTTATTGCTGCTGGAATCAACACCGACGGCGACCTTCTTCAGAAATGCTGCAAACCAGCAGGCCGCAAGGAACTGGCCGAAGCAACCGGCATCTCACCCAAACTGATTCTCACCTGGACCAACCACTGCGACCTGATGCGCATCAACGGCGTAGGTCCTCAGTTCTCCGAACTCCTTGAGGCAGCAGGTGTGGACACCGTGAAAGAACTGCGCAACCGCAATGCCGCCAATCTCCAGGCCAAATTGGAGGAAATAAATGCTGAAAAGAATCTGACCAATCGTGTTCCCGCCCTCAAGGAAATTGAGAAAATGATAGAGCAGGCAAAAGAACTGCCGCCAATGATGGAATATTAAGCCAGACTCTTATAGAGCGCCGCGTTCGTAAAAGGACACCCACTCTTACGAGCCAACCTTTCCCCTCCCCTATGGCATGGGAGGGGATTTTTAGTGCTTGGTTCATCATGAATTGTGGATAGTCGGAGAGGACTATTTCCGTTTTTTGGGTTTTGGCATAGGAAGTTCCTTGCATGTCTCACGAACGAGTGAGGCAAGGTAATCGTGGTCATCCACGTCTTCGATATAGAAGTATTCTTTTGCCCCTTCATATGGTGGGCACATACTGACCTTTCCAAGTATAGCTTGCCCTG
>Ga0247611_10010672_pt1 | contig 10753 bp, 13 predicted proteins | sample 177DNAGHGhighgp2_FD_192422 | JGI IMG/M metagenome (GOLD analysis project Ga0247611, IMG submission 192422) | Sheep rumen microbial communities from Palmerston North, Manawatu-Wanganui, New Zealand - 1770 DNA GHGhigh gp2 | ecosystem: Host-associated > Mammals > Digestive system > Stomach > Rumen... | reverse complement strand
ATCTTTAACAGTTCTTATTTCTTTATGATAAATTGTAATTCCATTGTATCCCGCATGTTTATAATTTTCTTTTTTCAAATTTATTTTAATTTGTTCAAATCCTAAATCATTAATTTCATTTACTATTTTTAAATTATTATCATCAGGTAATTTATAAATTTTATTATCTGAAATAATAAATGGCGTATGACTCATTCTGTGTGTATTATCAAAAGGTTTATCTTTATTATCAACAAATCGTATTATTTCATTTTTTTCATCATGTGGTAAATTATATAAATCAATAATTTTATTTTGATTTCCATCAATATTAATAATGAAACTTTTTAAACAATTTTTATTATTATTTTTAATTATCATAAATTTCTTAAATTTAAAATATGATAATGGTAATGAATACATAATATCACAATCTTTTGAAGGTCCATCGCCTCTAATAATATATTTCGTTAAATTAAAATATAATGTTGGTTCTTTTGTTTTTGTAATTAATGTATTTAAAATATTCCAATACAAAACACCCATAATTAAATTATTAAAAATAAATCAAATATCAATAATTTAAATATTAATTTTTAATTAAAATATTCCAATACAAAGCACGCATAATTAAAAATTATTAAAAATATTATTATTAAATATTTATTTAAATATCATAATACGCCTTTTACTACAATATTGTATAATATCTAATACTTCATCGCATTGTAAATATATTAATTCATTAAATATTCTTTTAATATTATCATTTAAAATATCTAATTTTACATATGATATCATTAAATGTATAAATTCAGCATAATCTTCTTCATTTTGAATTTTTATTAATTCTGTAAATTTGAAATTTGTTGCTTCACATAAATTTAAATCATATAATTCTTGATTATCATTTATACTCATAAAATATTTAAATAAATTTGAACTTTCACAAACAATATTACTAAAATATTTATTTATTTTATTTGAACTATTTAAATATTTATGTTTGGGTTTATAATATTTTACTTCAGCTGTATAAACAAAATATTTTTGTATATTATTTTTATCATTCATTACTGATAAATACATATTATAATCATGTAATGGATTATAGTATATTTCATTTACTGTATAATATTCATCATGCCATTCATCATAACAAGAAACTATAAATGAAAAATTTGAATTTAAATTAAAATTTAATGGGTAATTTTCATATTCAATATATAATTTATTGTCTTCATCTATCATAAAGCCTTTATCAAGTGTCATTAATTCATCATTAACATTTTTTAAATATTCTATTAATTCGTTTTCAGTTTCATGTGCTATTTGATTTAATTTTAAATTAAAATCACGCGAATAACAATTGAATATATTATTAAATATTTTTTCTACATCAACTTCTATTTCAATTTCATGTGTTATTTTATTTATTGTTAAATTAGAATTAAAACAAGAATCATATATACTATTACATACTTTTTCTATATCAATTCCATTATTTATAATTGTTTTTATATTTTTCAATTCACTTAAACATTTATCAAATTTTTTACATTCTTCAACATTCATTGGTTTAAAATTATTTATTTCAATATATCTAATTTCATATTCAATAAAATCTTGTAAATCTTGTAAATCAGATTTATCTAAATACAATAATTTTTTTAAATTGCCTTTACAGCATTTTAATATATCATAATTTACAACTATTTCATCAAAAGTATTAAATTTAAAATCAAATAATAATGTTCCATCTTCATTTAATTTTTTTGGATTATTAAACATATCGCAGTTAATAAATTCTAATAGTTCTTTAGAAATATAATCTTTAATATTATATTTATATTTATATTCTCCATATGTTGTATAATCACAATATCTAATGTTTTTAATTAATAATTTTATTTTATCAATTATTTCAATATCTGTTAAATTAGTATTTATACATTTCATAATATCATTTTCATTATTTTTGGTTTCATTTTTATTAAATACACTATTTTCATTTTCATTATTTTCATTTTTATTAGATACACTATTTTCAAATGTATGAATATATTCTATATATTTTTGAAAATAAAATTCATGTGGGCATCCAATATTTTTAAAAATGTTAGTAAATACACTATTTATACTAAATTCTAAATATTCAGCATCATATTCTTTGCCATAACTTCCAGCAATAACTGGAACTTTATAAGGGCAATATTCATCATCTTCATATTTATATGTACATGTTGTATTATAAACGGTTATATTTTTAAAATAATTCATAAAAATAATTAAAAAAATAATTTTTACAATAAATTAATAAACGATTAGTTGATTTAAATTAAAAAATAAATCAATGAATGATTAAAAATGTTTTTTTAAAATAAATTAACAAACGATTAGAATTGATTTAAATTAACAAATAATTAGAAATGTTTTTTAAAATAAATTAATGATTATATTTTCTACTTGAACTTTTTGATGAATAATAGTAATTACTTCTACCTGTTGGATGTGTAAAAGTCATTGTTGTTCCATCATTACATCTATATCTATATGTTGTTGATGTATGGGTTCCATATTTATTATAATTATTTGAAACTGATTTATAAGGCTGATAACTCATTTTAATATAATTAAAAAAAATAATTTAAAAATCTTTAATTTATAAATATATAGCAGCAGTTATAGCAATAACAACAAATAACCCAGCTATTATTAATGTAATAAGTATTGACGCAATTAAATTAAGTTTAGTAATATTATACATATTTTTATAAGTATTAAGAATTTCATTTAAATATTCTTTTTCTTGTTCATTCGAATTAATATATTTTTTAACGTTTTCAGATTTATTTATATTTTTTATTTTAGCTTTTGAATAAATTAATTTTTCATCAAATGTTATAATTTCATTAACATTTCCAGAATAAGTATTAACATTAATTAAATTATATATTCTATATTTTGGAGCATTTTTTTTTAGCTTCATAACATTTATAAGTTTTATTAGAATAAAGTAAAATATCAGATGACAAATTATAAACAAATGAATAAAAGAATTTCATATCAATTAATGCTGATTCTACAAAGAATGTAAATTTATTTTCATTTTCATATTTTATTTCATTCCTTGCGGAGGTCGCGCCGACGCTCTTATTTTCAATATTTTCAATTTCAATTTCAATATCTGGATTATTTGAATTTTCTATTTCAGAATAAATATTAATATCATTATATTTACTTACAATTATTTTTAATATTTTCTAAAAATTGTTTTAATTTACATAGAAATTTATATGATTGCTTATTCATAATTTCAGGTATTTTTAATGTATTTTTAGTGTAATAATTACAATATATTAAATCAAAATCATTAATATTATATTCTTTCATATAATCTTGAGCATTTGAATTAGATTTATTTGAAATATCAAGTTTATCATAATTAAATTTATAACCAGGTTTAGGAATTAACATTTTAGAATTATATAATTCATTTGAAATTATAAACATATTTTTATTACTTTGAGTTGTATTCAATAATTTTTCAATATAAAATACCATTAAACATAATAAAATAATCATTTTTCAAATTAATATTAAACAATAAGAATTTGTGGATTATATTTTAATTTTGTTTATTTATATTTTATTTATCATTCATTAATTAATATTTTTATCAATAATTAAAATTTTAAATAAATCTTGAAATTCTTTTAAACAAAAATAATTTTATGATTTATTTATTTCATCTTCATCATTATTTTTCTTCATTTTTCTTGAGGGAGTCCTCGACGAAGGAATCATATTTACATTTTCGTATTTACATAAAATGTATTATAAACAATTTTATTTTTAAAATTGATTATAAAAATAAATAAATTATAATTCAAATTTTTTTAAAACCAATTAATCATATTTTTAATATTTTCTTTAATCTTTTTGGAATTCATATTTTCAGTTATTTTATTTAGTTTAAATGTTGAATATATATTCGTATCATAATCTATAAAAGTACTAGATTTATGTTTTATATTATATTTTAAAATAATCATTTTATCTTCTAATTCAAAATTGGTTATACCATTACATTTTAAATATTTTTTACCTCTCATACATTGATAAATATTATCATTTAAATTATATTTATTTTTAAGAAATGTAATAAAATTAACATTTTTCATTTCACCTGAACTAATAACTTTAATATTTTTATCAATATATTCATTATTATATTTGTTATGTTTTATAAATTTCTTTATAAAATCTATTCTTGTTGAAATATCAAACATTACACATTCTTTATAATATGGTGTATTATCAACAATTATAATTACTTGGTCAAATTCTTCATATAATTTATTGATTATTGTTTTATGTCTAAATGAAATTGGATCGAAATAACTTTTATAAATAACTGTTCTCATTTCTTGTTGTCTTTTTTTCAATCTTTCTCTTCTTTCTTGTTCCTCTTTCTCTTTTTTAATTCTTTCTTTTTCTCGTTCTTCTCTTTCTCTTCTTTCTTGTATTAACATTTCTAATTTTAATTTTTCTCTTTCTTCTTGTTCTCTCTTTTTTTGTTCTTCCTCTTTCATTTTTCGTTCTTCATCTTTCATTTTTCGTTCTTCCTCTTTAATCTTTTCTCTTTCTTTCATTCGTTTAATTCTTTCATCATGTATAAATTTATCAATACATTCATTATTATCATGATAAATTAATTTAATTTTAAGATTATTAAATTTACATTTATCAAATATTAATTCATTTAAATTAATTGAAGTTTGATATACAAATATTTCATGAGCATAATAATATTTATTATTATCATTTTCATAATTTTCATAAATTGATTTTCTACAAAATGATATTCCACATTTTTCTCTAATATCTTTATTTGATTTAAACATTATAATATTCTTATTTGGAGTACCAAAAGCATAACCTCCACGTAAATTAACAATTGTACCATAATTATAAAAGTTTGTTATTTTATTTGTTTTTAATATAATATATTTAATATTAAATATTTCAATTAAATAATCGATAATATAACGATTAGTTTTATGATTATCATATTCAATAGATTCAGTAATTATACCTTCAATATTTTGTAAATTAGGTTTAATAATTTCAATTTTTTCTTTATATTTTTCAAATAATTCATCGCTACAATTTGGAATATATATTAAATTTGTCATAATCAATTAATTAATCAAATAAAAAATCAATTAATTAATCAAATAAAAAATAATAATTAATCAAATAAAAAATCAATTAAAATATCAAAAAATAATAATTAAAACATCAATTAAATATGAATTATTATTATAATTAAAAATAATTAAATAAAAATATCAATTTAATTAAAATATTAAAAATATCAATAATTATAAACATTAAAAAATATAAATTATTATTATTAAAATATCAAAAATATAAATTAATTAATTTAATTAATTGACCATTCATTTAATTTATCAACTATTAATCTTGATATATCAATAATTTTGAATTTATCAGTATCTAATTTATTATCATCTTTGCTTTTCATTTCTTTCTTAATTTTATCAATTAAATAAGCATTTGGATGCGAATTTGTTGTAATAATGTGTTTAATATGTGGATGTTCAATAAACTTTCTTAATACTTCTTCATTAATTACTCCACAATGTGAAATAACAACATCAACACTTTTAGCACCATTATTAATGTATGTATCTATTGCTTGTAAAATTGTTGTTCCACTTCTTAGCATATCGTCATAAATTATTACATGACTACCTTTTACATTTCCTATCGGTGTATCATCAGTTTTAATGCTTTCAAATACACGATGTTTGTTAATAAATGCTATTTCTGTTCCAAAATGTTTTGCGAATGATTCAACCCATAATGGTCTTCCTAAATCAGCAGAACCAAATATTACATTTTTATATTTTTCTTTATCATCCAAAGGATGTCTAAGAGCTTGCGCTTTATCAAAGTCTTCGACTTTATAATCTTTTAATAATCTTTCAACTTCTTCAATTAATAATTTATTATAATAAACTTCAAATGCTGTTGAATTTCTAAAGAAATTTTTAATTGTTGTACAATGTAAATCAAATAATAAGAAAATATTTTTAACTCTCATTGCTGATGGTATTGAATCTAATATTAATGTATTTGTATAAGCCGTAATAACTTCACCTGGTTTAACTTCGCGTTCCATGGTTGAATAACCTAAATAAGGAATTACAAAACGAATTGAAGCACAACGTGAAGATAAATATGTTCCTATTCTTTGAACTGATAATAAATCATTATCATTTGTAATTGATGCTACAATAATTACATTTGTACCAACTAATGTATCATAATCAATAATTGGTATCCTATAATAATTTTCGCCATTTTGGAATTTTTTTGATTCTAAAACAATATATGGAATATTCATTATTTTTGATACATTTTCTGCTAATTGTTCAGAATTAGGAATCGTACATATAAAATTAGGATATTTAAATGTAATTTCAGTTATTTTAAATCCACTCATTAATTTAAATTTGTCGTAAAAAAATCAAATCATTTTATTATTTAATATTTTATAATTTATTATCATGCATTTCACACATATACGGGTCATCAATATTAATTTCTTCTTTTCCTTTTTCTTTTTTCTCTTCTTCTTTTTTACATTTAGATTTAGACGAATTATCCAAAATACAACATTTCAATTTTTTAATTAATTTCTTATTTTCATTTTTCAATTTTTCATTTTCTTTCATTAAATTATTAATATCATCTTGTAATTTTTTATTTTCATATTCTGATTCTATATATTTTTCAATAAAATTTGTATAATCATTATTTATATCACATATATCAAATAAATATGCTAAATTATCAAAATATTTTTTACACTCTTTTAATTTAGATTTATATACTAAATAATAATTATTTTCACAAGAAATATCACAATTATAACAATCTATATATAATTTTCACTTTCTTCATTTTTATAAATAATTTAAATTTATAATAATTACTATTTTCTTTTATACATAATATATTTTCATCTTTAATATTTATTTCATCTACATCTTCACAATATCTATTTATACCTATAAATAACATTTGCGATTTATATAATTCATTAATGATGTGCTTATAAATATTAATAAATTGTAAAGATTTATACATCATATTATAATCATCAATTATAATTTTATTATCAATAAATTTATATTTAATATGATACTCTTTCAATTTATTAATATATTTTTCTTTAAATAATTCAATATCATTTTGATTAATATAATTAGATAATAATATATGTTTGACATATGTTTTTTCTGTTATTTTATAAAATCTGATTACATAATACGGTTCATATGTATTTATTTGTAAATCAAAATAGAAATTATATTTTTGTATGTTATTTTCAGCATCTTTATTTTCATCTTTATTTTATTACTTTGTTAATTTTTATCATTTTTATCAATTTTTTCATTATTACTATCTTGTATTTCTTGAATATTCAATTTCATAGATGTCGTACATTTATTTTCATTTTCATTTTCATTTTCATTTTCATTTTCATCTTCAGAATCTTGTATTTCTTGAATATTCAATTTCATAGTTATTACACTTTAGTCTTATTACGTAATGGTGAATTCTTTTTATTTTCATCATTACTTTTATTACTTTCATTTTTTCATTACTTTCATTACTTTTATCACTTTCATTATTATTTTCTATATTTTGGACAAATTTTATAATTTTTGGCATATTATTATATTTTATTAAAAATTTATTTTAATTATTAATTTAATGATAACATTAGATTTTCATTCAATGTTTATTATTTCTCAATATTTTCATTATATTGAAGATTTTATTAATATAATGAATATTAAAAATGATAAAGGTATAAAAATATATGAAAATTTAACAGATTCATATAAATATAATCCTTTACCAGTATTATTACCATTACGTATTGGTATAGATTCATATAAGCAAAGAAAAAATAAAAAATTAATTTTATCAACACAATTATTTAAAAATATTCAAACTTTACATATTGATTATATTGTTAAAATTGATGTATTACATTATTTAGATTCATACTATAAAAATATTATTTATTGGCCATCTATATATGCTAGTGATATTATAGAATTTAATAATATAAAATTTATGAATGTTTCATACAATATTAATGATATTGATGAAATTATAGATAAAGATAAATCTGAAAATAAATTAATTAATCAACATGAAATTATGTATAAACAATCTGACCCATACTATGAACAATCTATTAAACAAAACTTAAAAATCGATTTCAATAAATTTAACAATTCAAATAAAAACATTACTGAATTATCGTCATATTTATTTAATAGAAGTAGTATTAATGAATGTATATTATCAAATTCAATTACATATATCGGTAAATGTTGTTTTAAATGTTGTAATAATTTAAAAGAAATATATTTACCTGATAGTGTTAAAGAATTAGGTGATTATTGTTTCGCATATTGTGGAAATTTAATTAAAATAAGATTATCAAACAATTTGAAAATATTGCCTATGAGTTGTTTTTTATGTTGTAATAAATTAAATGAAATTACTTTACCTAAACATTTAGAATTTATTAAATCATTAGCTTTAGGTTGTGATGTAAAACAAATAAATATTTATAAATCAAATAAAATTAAATCTAACCCATGGGCATTTGCTAAAACTTCAATAAATAATATAAATGAATTTAATAAAAAATTTATAAATTCTAACGATGATGTAGATTTATCTATATTATATCCATATCTTAAAAATATATTATATTATATTAACGAAAAAATTGTTGAAACAAATGGTGAAAAGCATAAAACAATAGAATATGTAAAAGTTATTGAAGATTAAATTAATATAACAAATAATATAAAAATTTAAATATTTAAAACAAATTAAAATGAAAATTAAATATTAAATATTAAATGAATTATTATTTAAACTAAAAACTTAAACTTATTAAAAATATTATATATTAAATAAATTAAAAACTTAACCAAAAAATAAATATCTATATATATATTTAATATAAATATTTAAAACTTAAATTTTTAGGGATTAATCCTAATTTTGATTTTGTAATGCCTGATTCATGCATTTTCATAATTTTATTTTTAATATTGTCATCAATTAAACATTCATGTCTTATATACATATCTAATATAGAATAACTAAAACCTAAATTATCTTCATCAGATTTTCCACACATTCCATCGTCTGGTATTTTATGAATTAATTTATCTGGAATATTCATAAATTCACCTAATCTTACAACTTCATCAACTGTTAAATGATTAAGTAATGAAAAATCACCGGCCGAATCTCCAAATTTTGTTGAATATCCTACATAATCTTCAGACAAATTACAAGTATTAGCAACTACACCACCTTTTAATGCTGATATACTATATAAAACAGTCATTCTAATTCTAGCTGGCGTATTTGTTTTATATCTTAAACATTTTTCAACATCTTCAAAAGCTTTTTTATTTATTTCTGTATTTTCATTTTTATTTTTATTTATTTCAACATTTTCAAAATATTTATTCAATTTTTCATTCAATTCTAAATTCAAAGCATTCATAACAGAATAAATATTAATATTTAATACTTCTTCAGTCGAATAACCATTAAATTTACAAATTTCATAACTGTCTGAAATATCTTTTTGTTCCCCATTTGGAATTGCTACAGGTATAACTTTATCTTTCCCAAGCGCTCTAACTAATAATGTTAATACAACTGATGAATCTTTACCACCTGAAACACCAATAACAGCTTTTAATCCTTTAAATTCTGTATTAAATAAATTTTGAATATATTCAATTAATTTATTATAAATCATTTGAGATGAATACATATATTTTTTATGTTCTTTTGGTATTTCATTTAAAACTTTAATTACATTATTATAATTTAAACCTACACAAAATTCAGGTATTATATTAACATTACCAAATAATGTTGAAAGTATTTTATAATTTTCATAAACACAATATTCAGTGGCTGTACCTACAATATCAATTTCAATTTCTCCATGTTTATTTAAAATAACTTCTTTCCATTTACTTTCAGATATATAAAATTTATCTTTTTCAATTCTTATAATCTTTTTTCTTAAAATTTTATTTTCATGTAGTATATTCCATAATGATTTTATAATTTTCCATCCTTCAGTATCTTTAACACAATGAATTGGAAATTGTTTTGATTCTTCTGATTTTTCATATTCTTCTTTATTATGTGTATCTTGTGTTAAAATTATTTTATCATATTTATGTCTATGATTTAAAATATATTTACATAAATTAGGTATCATTTTTTCAACAGCTTCATTTTTAAACACACCTTTACAAAAATCATTTTGTAAATCAATAATAATTAAATATTTCATATAATTTAAATGAAGAATAAAAAATAACTTAACAAAAATATAAAATATAAAAACAAATACTAAAATATTTAAATAATTAATATAAAATAATTTGATAAAAATATAAATAAATATAAATAAATAATAATTAAATAATTTATAATGATAACACCATAAATTTCTAAATATTTAAAATTATTATTCATCTTATATAAATTCATTATTTAAATCATATTTAGACATTTTATTTATTTCCTATATTCATTGTTTCATTAAATATATCAAATCATTTTATATTTTAATAATATTTATATATCTATATGACATTTTTTATATTTTATA
>Ga0247611_10010670_pt1 | contig 10754 bp, 1 predicted proteins | sample 177DNAGHGhighgp2_FD_192422 | JGI IMG/M metagenome (GOLD analysis project Ga0247611, IMG submission 192422) | Sheep rumen microbial communities from Palmerston North, Manawatu-Wanganui, New Zealand - 1770 DNA GHGhigh gp2 | ecosystem: Host-associated > Mammals > Digestive system > Stomach > Rumen ... | reverse complement strand
TCTGCGGTCTCGGCGTATAGAAGTCATTTCCGTTCTCCACCACTTCTACATGACCGGCATACCCGTACTCACGCAGCGTCGGCTCGACGGCTGCCTGGGGGATCCAGACCTCATCGGCTTTGTTGAAGAAACGGATGATCATCCGAACCATCGCATCCACGATGCGCTTGCTATGCACGTTATGCTCGAAATCCTGACGATATTTGGAATGGAAGGTCGCTACCAAAGGAATCTGTTGCTTCTTCGCCGCGTCGTACGCCAGGTCACCCGTGATAAACGGACAATGCGCATGCACTAACTCAAACTGCATCTTACGGAAATTATGCATGAACGCCGGCGAGATATACGGCAGTCCGTAGCGATACGGATGACGGAACGGAATAGGAACAGACGGCACAAAATTGATAGGATACGGCGCCGCCTTGATGACCTCTTTCATCTTCGGTGCGTAATCCGTGATGACACGTACTTCGTGCCCTTTCGCATGTAACCAATAGGCGTAGTTCTGCGCCGTTAAGGCCACGCCATCCAGGATAGGCGGAAAGTTATCGTTAAATATTCCAAACATGTGCGTTGACGATTTTGCGCCGCAAAATTACAAAAAAAATCCCACATACGCAAGAGCATGTGAGATTTTTTTCGAAATTATATACTATTTTTAATTAGTAGCACATAATTTTGCCGGAAGCAAGTTTCTTTTTGCCATTGTAATAGAAGCAGTAGAAATACGGCTGTCCGGGCAGTACGTCGATGATCAGACCCGAGTTGAAGCCATCCACATCATTGAGGAATTCCTTCTGGTCAGAGTCTTCTACGATCTCGGTGTTGTTCGGGTTCGCTACCGGTACACGCTCGTTGTAGAGCAGGTGTCCGTATTGGTCGTACAGGGCGATGGAAACACCTTGACGAACCGTATAAGCAGCCAGCTGCATAGCACCCGGTACACGCTTGATCAGTACATCGCCGCTCGTAGCCACATCACCCGGGTTGACGGTCGTGATCGCGAAGTAAACGTAATAGTAGCGCTCCGAGCCATCGGCTGCGGTACAGATAATTGTAGTGGTATCGCCTGCTGTTACACGGCCCTTATCTACATCGGCATTCTCCGAACGCGGCTCAGCGTTGAGCGACGGCATGTCGGATTCAAAGACGTAGTAGGTATAGAAGAGCACTTCCGGATCGAAGCCCGGGATGGTATCGCCGTCAATGGTAATCCATGCGAGGGCATTATCGCCATCCTCCGCTGTGGTTTGCGAGATGAGATAGGTCAGACTCGTACGACCGTCTTGCGCTACAACGACGATGTTGATCACGCCGGACTCATCCATATACATCGTATCTACAGCCAGCGAGTCGCTCAGCACGTACTTCACTTCATCAATCGTGAAGTAATCCGCCGGATCGGTGCCATACGGGTGTGCATAGACATACTCGGTCTTGGTCGGACGGAAGTCAATGAACTCTTCACCCTTGATAGTCAACGAAGCCAAGGTAGCATCAGCCGGTTTCACGAAGTGGAAGATGATCGAGTAGATCGCCTGGTCTTCCTCGTTCGCAGCTGTTACCGTGATATCGATTTGGATATCGCCGTCCGGCAGGTAGTGAACCGTGGTATCGGCTGTCTGCTCCTCCTCGTAGAACTCCGGCTCTATCGTCGGGATGAGCGAGATGAGTTCTTTCTTCGAGTCATACGGAACGTTGACGATATAGCTGTAAACCTCCGGACGATACGGGAACTCAGACGACGGCAGACGCTCACCTGTGTTGATATCGGTCAGGATGATATCACGCAGCATGGTGTTCGCCGATTTCAGACGCTCGAAGGTCAGCGTATAGGTAGCGCTGTCTTTCTTGGACTCAGCCCAAACAACGATCTGAACCGTATCACCCAGCGCGCGGATCTCGTAGGTCTGCGCTTCCTCTTTCTTGATGACGGTTACCACCGGCACCGAAGCCTCTTTGGCAATCTCAAGACGGTAGTTGAAGCGCTCGGCATCGTAGTTAGCCAACGGCTTAGCCGACACGTTGATCATGTTCAGCGTCGCATCATTCGAGAGCTCAACCGGGTAGTGAATCGTATAGACACGTGTCTTACCGGTAGCAGCCGTAACGGTGATGATGGATTTGTAACCCAGCGATTTATCGCTCAACTCATCCTCCGGCACTTGCGAAACCCGAACAGTCTGATACTCATCGCCGACGGTGTATTCTACGATCGGCAGCTGGCCCGCCAACTCGGCTGCATAGGCTGCAGAGAGGGTATCCAGATAAACGATGGTCTTTCCTTCGAAATTAGCCAAAGGCTTATGGTCGATGAAGAGCATCTGCAGGGTATCCACATCCGATTTCTCGATGGTGTACGATACAGTGTAGGTATTCTTCTTACCGCTCTCAGAGGTAACGACGATTTGACGGATGAGGGTATTGAGCGTAGCCTCTACCGTATCCATCGTGATGGTCTGGTAGTCGTCTTTCTCCAACCAGCCCAGATCCGGGAAGTTGCTTGTACCTACCGGCAGCGACAGCGCGTAATACATCGTATTCTCATCGAAGCCGCTCAACGAATCGCCATCCTGATAGATCATCTCCAGTTTATCCTCATCGGACTGAGTAATATGGAAGACTACTACATAGGTGTTCGGTCGAACGGTCTTATCCTCCGCCAGCACTTTGATGGTTGCCTGCAGTTTATCTTGATCAATTTCAATCGACTTAATCGTCTGACCACCTTCACCCTTCTGGGCTGCTACTTCCGGCATGGTATGAACGCTGACAGGCAGTTCCACCTGATAGAAGTAATAGGTAGGATCGAAGTTCTTAAGCGAATCACCATCGAGGAAGATCATACTCAGGTCCGCATTAGTGGAGAGCGGAACAAGGAACTTCAGCGTATAAGTATTCTTCTCTACACCATCTACAGCCGTCACATTAAGCAGGATGGAATCGGTGAAGTTAGTAATCGGATTTACTTTATGGATAATCTCTACTTGCTGACCATCCATCTTCAACTGGGCGCTTACCTCCGGAACGATCGTAGTGCCGGACGGCAGGTTGATCTCGTAGTTGTTATTACCCGGATCGAAGGTGAGGTCTAAGTTGAGCGCACGCTCGAAGTCCTCAAAGTTCTTTCCATCCAAGGTAATGTTCGCCAAGTGCGCATCGTTCGACTGGTTCTCAATATAAATCTCAATCAGGTAATCCGATGTCGAGCCGTCTTCTGCCACTACATGCAAGGTGTAATTCAATGCATGATGCGAAGGAACGGTATCGATGACATGCTCTACTTTCAAGAAGCGATCATCCGCCGTATAATCAATCACGATATCTTCCGTATTGAGCGAAGTGGAATAGAAGTGACGTCCCGGCTCGAAGTGGTCAACAGGCTCGCCGTTCACCGTGATACCGGTCAGGTCCACACAAGAGCTCTTCTGCGAAGCAATCGTCAGATAGTAGCGCTCGGTTACAGAACCATCTTCGCTCTCAACGGCCAGAATCGTTTGATCGCCGTTCAGGGTTCCTAACTGCTCAACCGTCACTTTCTGACCAGGATGACCTACTGCGTAGGTGATATTCGGCATCTTCGGCTCAGATGTCTTAACAGCCGGAACAGGTAAGGTTACATCATATACCATCTTGGTCGGAGCAAAGCCCTCTACCATCACGTCATCCAAGAGGATACTATCCAAAGTAGCGATATTGCTCATCGGACGTTTCACAGTAATCTTATAGGTATTCTTGGTGACGCCGTTTTCTGCGGTTACCTCTGCGGTGTACTCTACACCACCCTCAACCTCTTGAATCGAAGTAACAAGGGTCTGGCCTTCATCCGCTACGAAGGAAGCCAGCACAGTCGTACTATCCGAAGTGATGTCATAATCGAAGTTGGTCTTTACAAAGTCTGCGAGGTCAGCACCATCTTGGGTGATATTCGCCAAGTAAGCGTTATTGGACGACTCCGTCGGGTAACGCCAGATATAGCGATTGTTTACCGAACCGTAAACCAGCCACTCCATCGAATCCGGAGTCTGTACGAAGACTACAGAGTCGACAGCGTAGGCACGCTTGAACTTGATCACCTCGTCGGGTTTTTCTTCGTTTCTCTCAGTATCATCACCTCCGAAACCGGAAATGACGTTGGTTCCCTTCTCAAACTCAGAGATGACAGCAGTCGTGGCCTCTGTCGGGTCAAGACGATTAATCGTATACGTACCCGTAGCACCGTTCTCAGCCGTTACCGTGATCACGCCGTTAATGAGTTCTACCACTTGTTTGTCGGAGTTCTTCTCATACGAGATAAGCGGCCAGTTGGTAGCTGTGATATCATAGGAGTGAACGTCCTTATCATAAGCCACACCCTCAGCCGTAAGGCTCTTCAGCGTGGTATCATCGCTCAGGTCGGTTACAAACTTAACTTTGTAAACCGTCGGCTCACCCTTCTCCGGCGTTACAGTGATAGTCATCGTAGAATCGGCGAAAGAGGTAGCAACGGTCTGCAACGAAGAAGCAGGAACCGGAATAAGGTCTTGCATGTGACGACGAGTAGCCGGCATATGAACCGTGTAAGAAGTCGTTGCCGGATCAAAACCAGTAATCGTCAATCCATCAACCAAGAGGTCCTTCAACTGGTTCTTCGTATCCAACGGACGTTTTACTACCAGCGAGTAACCATCCGTATAAGTACCATCCTCTGCGAAGTTACGGAAGGTAGCCGAACGGGTTTCGAAGTCCGCACCCTTTACCGGAGCACTCCAGTTCAGAAGTTGCGCCTGGTCGGATACCTGACCGTTAAACTCATACGAACGAATATTCACATCCTCCGGATCCGTCAAGGTAACCGTAAACTCTTTATCGTTCAAGACAGCGTCGATATCATTCACGTTCGCTGCCTTCGGCGTGGAGTTGTACGAGAAACGGATATAATCTACATAAAGGTCGGCTGTATTAGATCCTTTTGGATACTGACCGGAAGCATCGATAATAATATCCATACCGGTAACTCCGATACCATCCGTACTCAAATTCAGAGTATATTCTGCGTAGCTACTCTTCGTAGAGGACTGCTTATGATCAAACGGATGCTCATTGCCATCCGAATCAAAGAACTTGAAGCGGAACAAAGCTCCATCACCTGCTTTATTGGGGTACTTATAGTTGATTGTCGCTATATCCGGCGTATTATGATAAGAGATAAATCCGGAAGGCGTAGTCGATGTTGCACCTGCCACCGCGAATTCGGCTGTCATAGAACCCAAGTTAATGACTGCAGGAACTGGACCATACAATGCGGCCCAATACGTATTATTTAGATGGACTACAGTTGAACTCTCTTTCCGTACAGAAGGTCCAGCTTCTGCAGTCCCAGCATAGTCATCTATGTAATCACCCGGAATATTCCAATGAAGCGGTTTATCTGTAAAATCTTTCGTGGTAGTATGTATTCCCATAAAACTATTCCAACTATGAGACTTTGCAGCTTTACCCCATTCTGTAAATTCGCCATTCGGAATAATATCATTCGGATAGTGGAAGACAATCTTATAGACGTTCGTGTAGCCGTCTTTCGTTACCGTTGCCTCCCATTTCTGGTATGAACTCTCATAGTCGTACTCTACGCCGGAAGCTCTAGTCACTTTAACCTTTGGAGTAGTTGTAGCCGTACGGTTAACGATATACGTGAATCGATTCGGATCGAAATCATCTACCGGTACATCATCTACCTCAATGCTGTTCAGCACAGCCGGGTTTTGAGTAGTCTTAATCGGGTTAAGAACATAAACCTCGTCTGCTACGGTATCATTGTTGGCTTTCACTGTAATACGAGTCGGCTCATTCACACCACCCGGCTCAATAAATACCGTCTGCTCGTCATAGGACTTCTCGTATTCTACCGTTAAGGTGCGCGCACCGTAAGGCAGCGTTACATCGAACGAACGTTGGTCTTTGTTTTTCAGACTGAGATTCTTATCAATCTCCGGAATATAGATACTTGCCAGCAAGTTCTTGGTCTTCAGTACCTCGCGTTTGAAGAGGATATTGTACGTGCGAGACTCACCGTTCTCGGCAACTACGATCACTTTCGTCGTATCGCCTATCGGACGAGAGATGAAGTCAATACGTTGCTCCGTCTCGTCTTTCTCATATATTACCTTCGGGCACTCTGCCATCGTGTACGGCAGAATCACCGTATAGTCTGTGGTCGTCTTCTTGAAAGTAAGATCTGCTTCATCGGAATCGAGGTAGAGGTCGCCTAAGAAGTTGTTATTCGACTGACGAATCGGGAAATAGATGAAGTAATCCTGCGTCGTACCGTCCTGTGCCTCTACATGAATCTTAGTTGTATCATTCGGCTTGCAGAAGTATGTCGTGATGGTCTGGTTCGAAAGTTTACCGATCGGGAATACATTCGGTACAACCGACGTCAGTTTACCCGACTTATCTTTTCTATCCAGCGAGTCTACATAGTTAAATACTTCTGAATCGAAACCGGCCAGACTAACGCCATCAATCAAGATATCCGCCAACAGCGCATTACTACTTACGTTGCGCGTGTACGCGATATTATAGGTGTTGTTCGCACCGCTCTCAGCGAATACGGTTACCTCCTGATGGTTAGCATCAACATTGTTGATATAAACCGTCTGACCTTCGCGAGTCTCTACGAGAATCTTCGGCAGCGCTTCACCTTCATCGATATTCACATTATAAGAGAAGATATTCGAATCGAAAGCAGGACTCAAAGTCTTGTCTACCACAGACATTTTCTTTAAGGTCGCATCGGCATACTTAGCCAAGTTATACTGAACCGTATAATTAGCAATAGTACCGTCCTCTGCCGTTACCGTGATACCCCATTTACCGGCAGCTAACTGACCGAAGAATACAATCTCCGCATCATCTTTTGCCTTATAGGTAATCTCCGGATAAGCGCTACCTGCAGCCAAATCATAACTGTAATTCAAGGTAGCGGCATCGAAACCAGGAATCAGCATGCCGTCTGCATAGATACCCTCCAGCGCGTTGTTGGACGAATAGATACGGGTGAAGGTAACGTTGTAAGCTGCCTTGTTACCCAGCGTATCTACTACATGCAACCAGGCTACGCTGTCTTTCCAAAGAACTTGAACCGTCTGTGCGGCCTCATCGCCTTTGATATACGATACGGTCGGGAGTACTTTCTCATAAGTAGCCTTGTAGGTCGTAGAGTCAGCCTTGAAGCCGGCAATCGTCTTACTATTGATTAAGATAGCCGCCAACTGAACCGTTTGAGCGGGGGCCTGTGTGAAATGAATCGTATAGGTATTGCCGGCACCATCTTCGGGCAAAACAACGATAGTCGCTTTACCTGCACCGTACGGAGCAGTGATGGTGACTTGCTGACCCGGAGCCTTGTCAACCGTGATAGCCGGACAGGTCTCGCCGGTCATCGGATAGCTGTACTCCAGCACTTCTTTCTTGAAGCCCGGCAGTACAACGCTGTCCAGGTAAATCATATTCAAGAACGCATTCGCCGAAGCACGCGGAACAAACTTAACGGTATATTCCTTCTTTGCACCGGACTCCGCCGTTACGGTTATTTTCTGGGTCTTTCCCTCCAGCACGCTCAGCACACGCTGCGACTCCTCGGCTTTCTTGTATGTGACAGTCGGAATGGTGGTGATACCCTCCGGCAGCGAGTCGATATAATCGAGCGAGTCCGAACGGAAGCCCGGGATCTCTACCCCATTGAGGTAAATCATCAACAGGTCGGTGTTGCTCGAGGTAGCTACGCTGAAGTGGATGATATAGGTGCGGCTGGCGCCACTCTGCGGACGAACGGTGATCTTATAATCGCCGTTCAGACCACTGAAGTCACGCTTCGAAGCCGTCTGCAGGTCATCGTTCACCAACTGATACGTTACAGCCGGACGAACGGTCGTTCCTTGCGGCAGGTTAACCCAATACTCTTCTTTCTCTGCCTCGAAGCCGTCGATCAGCACGCCGTCCAGGTAGATACCCTGCAGCGTGTTATCGCTAAACGTAGTTACGGAGAAGGCAATCTGATAGATCGTCGTCGTTCCGTTGCCGGCCGTAACCGTGATACGGGTCTTACCATTCAGACCGGCAGTAGTCACCGAGATCGTCTGGTACTCATCGCCCGGGATCGGAGTGATCTCCGGCAGCGTGGTCGTTCCTACAGGCAGCGCAAAGGTATAGGTCGTCACGTCCGGATCGAAGCCCTCCAAGTCTACGCCGCCGATTTGAATACCCTTCAACGTCGAGCGCTCGGATTTCTCCGTCGAGAAGACGATCTTATATACCGTCTGGTCACCGTTGCCGGCCGTAACCGTCACACGTACCGTTCCGTCAACCACACCGGCACCCAGATCCGATTTCACTACTTTCTGATACTCGTCGCCGACCGTCCAAGTGATAGCCGGAAGAGCGGTCGTACCCAGCGGCAGGTTGACATAATAGGTTGTGTTCTGCGGGTCGAAATTCTTGATATAATCGCCTACTTTCAGGTCCTTGAGGTAGCTATACGAGGAAGCCTCCAATTTGAAGTTCAGTTTATAAACCTTTGCTACGATGTTACCCGGCGTGGTGACACTCAGGGTGTACGTACCGCCGTCGATGGTAGCCGGAGCCTTGTGAACGATGGTCTGCTCGCCGTCTGCATACGCCGAAACAGCCTTTACCTCCGGCATCGTGACCGTGCTCGTCGGCAACGACACTTTATACACAGCCTGCGACGGGGTAAAACCGGGGATAGACTTACCGTCTACCTTGATGTCCTTCAGCGTGTTATCCGCCAGTTTACCGACTTCGAACGTCAGGTTATACGCCTGCTTCGATGTTCCGTTCGCAGCCGTCACGGTGATCGTGGCTTTGTCTGCCAACGAATCCGGCTGATGGGTGTACGCGATAGTCTGCTCGTCCTCTTGCTTCTCTGCCTCTACCGTAGGAACGCCCTTCGAACCGTAGGGCAACTCGATCTTGTAGTTGTATGTGCTCGGGCTGAAGTTCGAAACGGCAGCGCGCACCTGCTCGTTGTTAATGTTCGTGTAGGTGTAGTAGATATTCGCCAACTTGGCGTTGCTACTCTTAGCGGCTTGGAACAAGATCTTATAGGTCGTCGTGCTCGAGCCGTCCTCTGCCTTTACGGTGATGGTAGTCGGCGTGCCTCCTACTGTACCGTTGACGATCGTGATCTCGCTACCCGTCAACTTACGTCCCGGGAAGTCTTTGGTTGTTCCACGCGGGTTGGTTAACGAACCAGCACCACGGTAAGCCTCTACCGACGGAACTGTCGTCGTACCTTCCGGAACAGAGTAAACCTGCACCTCCGTGCTGTTGGGGTCAAAACCCTTCCATTCCTTCCATTCCTTACCGCTGCCGACCTTCAGGGTCTGGATCTTCGACGAATAGATCAGCTCCACATCATCCACGTACAGGGAGTTACCATCGTACAAACCGTCGTTGGCGCGGAAGTTAGGATAGTTCGAAGCCGAGAGAATGAGGTTACATTTCTTCGGCGTGTTGTCGTTGACGTAATAGATAGGAATACGCAGGTTCGTCCATTGGCCGTACGCCTTACGCTCGCGCCACCAACCTTCGCATACCTGACCACCGGCCTTGTCCGTCTTACACTCGTTACCGTCCAGCAAGATACGGATATCCGACTCCTCATCTTCTACGGTCGTCGAGGTACAAGATCCCGATTTGTTCTTATACGAAGAACCCTTGGCGGTCTCCGTCCATGCGTAATACAGCACGTGGAAATCCTCTTTGTCCACGTTGTTACCAATACGCTTGATCCAGATCGAGATAGAGTCCGGACGATGGGTAAAGCCATAGCCGCCCTTCGTACCGGCCGTAGCCGAACCGGTATTCAAACCCTCCAAGTACTGCCATCCGTAACCTAAGGAGTAGTAACTCGGACTCGTCTCCGTGATACCGGCCGCACCGACCACCTGGTCCTGAGCCACGATACAGTACTTACCGGTGTGACCCTCGCTCTGGATGGCGAAGTTAAACTTGAACGACATACCCAGCGCCGACTGCTCCACGTTCGAAGCATGCCAGTACTTCGGCTGGATTTTTCCATCAAAAGCAGTACCAGACCAGTCCTCGAAACTCGGGTCCGGCAACTGGTAACCGTCTGCCAAAATCGTCATCGGCAGCATCACTACTGTCAGAATGACCAAAATTCGTTGTAAAAATTTACTCATATTAATATTTATATTAAATTTGTTACGATTTAGGGGTCAAAAATAGCCCATTTTTTATCGAGTGCAAAATTACAGCTTTTTTGTCAACCCCACAATAGCAAATCTTACTAAAAAGTGTACGATTTTTAAGCATGTGCGTGAAAAAAATTGCAAAATGGACTTTACAAAACGCACACTTTTTAAGATTTTTGCAAAAGAAAGAGCGTTCCCATCAGAATAGACCGCAGCAAACTGCTCAAAGTAGAAAGACAAAAGTAGAAAGCAAAAGAAAGAGCGGCCCCATCAGAATAGACCGCAGCAAAGCTGCTCAAAGTAGAAAGACAAAAGTAGAAAGCAAAAGAAAGCGCCCCATCAGAATAGACCGCAGCAAAGCTGCTCAAAGTAGAAAGACAAAAGTAGAAAGCAAAAGAAAGCGCCTCGAAAGGTCGCTCCTACACGTTCCGCAGGAACACTACACGGCTCATTAGCCTTGATTGGCTTGCAAAAGGAATGCGGATTCCATTCGCAGCGAAGGAGCGAGAGACGGCCGTATTATCAATGGGGACA
>Ga0247611_10010669_pt1 | contig 10754 bp, 8 predicted proteins | sample 177DNAGHGhighgp2_FD_192422 | JGI IMG/M metagenome (GOLD analysis project Ga0247611, IMG submission 192422) | Sheep rumen microbial communities from Palmerston North, Manawatu-Wanganui, New Zealand - 1770 DNA GHGhigh gp2 | ecosystem: Host-associated > Mammals > Digestive system > Stomach > Rumen ... | reverse complement strand
GGAATAACGGTTACGCCTAATTCCTTACCTTGTGATTGTGTGATACCACTATTGCTGTCTGTTATAATTGCAACTTTGCTCATAACTCCTCCTTATTATCGTAAGGGCTACTGTTTTTCTTGTAACCTAATTATACGCAATGATATAATCATAATGCATTTAATTTTATTTGTAAACAAAAGTTTTGCAAGCTCAAGACCTTACTTTGTAGTATTTAATACTACTTGTAGCGTCTCAATTCTCTATATATTAATTTTTTTAAACTTAGGAGGAAGTAATGAAAATTATAAATCTAGACTACGTAAACGAAGAAATGTCTGAAAAATTTAACAAATTTTTAGCCACATCACCAGACTATGAACCTTACTATACTCTAGAAGAAAATCATCGTTTTAAAGGGGCCGCAATTGTTGAAGACCAACAAATAGCAGCTTATATTGGCCTTATTTTAATAAACGATGGCATGCCAAAAGTATATGAACTATCAGCCCTAACTTCTAAAGACTATAGAAAAAAAGGCTACTTTAACGCCCTATTATCACATATATTAGGACAATTATCCCCTGAAGATAAACTTATAATGCCTATTAATGAGGAATTTAAAAATATATCTTGTGTCAGTGATTACCTATATTCTGAATATCTTTATGTCCTTAAAAAAAATAACTTTCTACAAATAAGAGATGAACTTGAAAAACAAAGCCTAACACTTGACCACTACACTGCATTTACCGAAGATCACACATCATTTTATCTTTATTTAGATAATGAAGATGCTACTTGTGAGTCCGATGAAATCTATGGAATTGATAACGAAGATATAAGTATACTAAATGCTATGCTTAGTGAAGATGATGAGCCTGCTGCCATGCTTAATTTAAGTCATACACCTTCTTATTCAACCATTTACGGCGTTTTTGTTGATGAAGATAAGAGAAATAAAGGCCTAGGATTTAGCCTTCTTTTTGACACATTAGATGAGTTTTTTAAAGAATATGACAAACCCTTAATATTAAATGTAACTAGCACTAATATTCCAGCCCTTAATTTATATAAAAAGGCTGGTTTTATAAAAACCAGCCAAGTAGATTATTATGCAATTACATCTCCCATGTCATAAAGACCTGCTGCCTTTCCTTTAAGAAATTTAGCAGCACTTACAGCACCCTTAGCAAAAATAGCTTTTGAGTAAGCTGTATGCTTAATTTCGATTACTTCATCTTCACCACAGAAGAGAACTTCATGTTCACCAACTATTGTACCGCCTCTAACAGCACTTATGCCTATTTCCTTAGGATCTCTTTTTTGTCTTAACTGACTTCTATCGAATCTATAGAAATAGTCATCACCTAATACTTCCTTCATAGAATCAGCAAGTGAAAGTGCTGTTCCTGATGGTGCATCAAGCTTTTTATTATGATGTTTTTCAACGATTTCAATATCATAACCTGCTGGTGCAAATACTTTGCAAGCTTCCTTTAAAAGCTTAAAGATAGTATTAATACCAAGGGACATATTAGCTGACTTAAGGATAGCAACCTTAGTTGAAACTTCCTTAATTCTAGCAACCTGTTCATCTGATAAACCTGTTGTACAAAGTACAGCAGGGATTTTTTTAGTTTCTACGTAATCAAGTAAATCGTCCATTGCCTTAGCTGCTGCAAAATCAATAATTACATCAGCACTGACATCACATTCAGAAATGCTTTTAAAAACTGGATAAGTATTGTGTCCATCATCAAATGGATCAATACCTGCAACAATCTGAATTTCTGGATCATTTTCCACAATACCTGTAATAACACGTCCCATATGTCCATTACAGCCATGCATAATTACTCTAGTCATATCTTTCTCCTTTAATCAAAAGCTAACTTTAATTATTTTAAAATGCCATAGTCAATCATAGCTTTTTTAAGTCTTTCAAAATTAGCTGTTTCCATTTCACAAAGTGGTGCACGTAATGGTCCTACTTCAAAGCCCATTAAATTAAGTGCATGTTTAACTGGAATTGGATTTACTTCACAGAATAAAGCATCTACTAATTCTAATGCCTTAAACTGTAATTCCATTGCCTTCTTAACATTTCCTGCCATAAATTCTGCACAAATGTCATGTGTCTGCTTTGGTGCAACGTTAGATAATACTGAAATAACGCCCTTAGCACCAATTGACATAAGTGGGACAATAAGTCCATCTTCTCCTGAATACATATCAAGGCAGCCCTCGCTTAATGCCATAAGCTTGCTTTCTTGAGTTAAATTTCCTGTTGCAGCCTTAATACCTACAATATTATCCACGTCCTTTGCAAGTTTTACTGCTGTTTCAGGTAAAATGTTACATCCTGTTCTACTTGGAACATTATACATAATAATTGGTAAATCAACTGATTTAGCAATTGTTGAATAATGCTCGTAAAGACCTTTTTGAGTAGACTTGTTATAATATGGTGTCACTACTAAACAACCATCAACGCCAGCCTTAAATGCTTCCTTTGATAAGTTAACGGCTGATCTAGTACAATTAGAACCAGTTCCCGCAATTACAGGAACTCTTTTCTTGACATAATCGGCAGTATATCTAATTGCCTCAATATGTTCCTCGTCTGTTAAAGTAGAAGCTTCTCCTGTTGTTCCACAGATTATAATAGCATCAGTTGAATTATTGATTTGGAAGTCAAGTAATTCTCCAAGCTTATCATAATTTACTTCTCCATTGTCTTTCATAGGTGTAATAATTGCTACACCTGCTCCAGTAAATACTGACATAATCTTCCTCTTTCTGCCTTCTTGGCTACTTAATATTATAGGGTTCTTTTACGCATATAATAATTACGTAGCTACCACTATACACATTTACTACATAAAGCATGTTGCTAACCTATGCAAGTAAAGGTTGGGCAAAACAAATGCCAGTCAAATAGACTGGCACTCAAAGAATTTCCTAAATATTAATTGATTCTTAAGTAGCCCTCCATCTGACGATGACAGTCGCATAGTTCTTAGCTATACGCCCAGCATAAATATTCCGGATATTTACACTTCGGCAACTTTCCCTTTCATTACTCATCATAAAGCTCCGGGCTCTCCTAGTAATTACTCTTAAAAGTTGCGACCTCTACCTTAATAGAAAAAATTTCTATTACTATATTTAATTAGCATATAAACATTGAATGCTTTCACGTGTCAATATATCACTTGAAAATATCAATGTCAATAAATAATAAATCTTTAAATAGCATTTTCTGCTATTCTTTTAATCTGGTTAACTGAAACCTCATATGCTACTCGTATTTCTGTTTTATTCTCATCAATCTTCTTAGTATATTCTCTTGATTGAACTCTTCCTACGATCTGTATATTAGTTCCTACCTTAATATCTGATGCAAATTTAGCATTTCTACCCCATGTAATACATGGAATATAATCAGACTTGCCATATTGTCTGTTAACTGCAACTAATAAATCTGCAATTTCTCTACCAAGAGGTGTTTTTCTATAAACAGGTGCCTTGCAAATAAAACCATCCAAGAAAATCTGATTTGATGGTGCCTTTTTCTTAATCACTTCTTCCTCAGCACTATCCTCTGTAGTAGCTCCTCTTTTCTCTGCTGCGTATAAATCGTATACCTCATTTAATTCTTCGTTAGTTTCTGCATCTTCTGCGAATTTAATGTCTTTTACGAAAACAGAGAGTAGAAGCTTTCTATTTGATTCATCATGTCTATTATATGATCTAAACTGACCTATAATAACAACATCTCTACCCTTAGAATCAGCATGTACGTCAAAAAGTCTGTCAGAAACAATAATAGGAATAATATCTTCCATATCGCTTAATCTTGGGACAGCTACATTACATATATAGAAACCCTCACCAAAACTTTCATGACTAAACTGAAAATCTGAGACTATTTTTCCTGCGATTCGTACTTTGTTGTTTTCTGTTAATCTCTCTAACATTAAATGTTTTCTCCTTCCTTTATCCCTAAACATCTAGTTCTATACTTAGACACATATCATATAGAACTAACACATGTCAGTTTATAAAAAATATGTGACCATATTATGTTTACATAGCCCGGTTCTAACAATGTAAACTTTTTGTAAACTAGCATGCACTTATAAAATATAACACGAATTTTTTTCAGTGTATACAGGATTTTTTCGCCAAAAAAGGTTTTTTTGTATCAATTAAGATACAATATTTTCTATTTTTAGACTATTGTAATTTGAAAATATTATGATAGAATAAAAAAGTTGCAATTACGACAGGCGAAAAGCCTAATAAGCTAATTAGTTTTAGCTATTATCATATAAAGAAAGGACTTAAACATGAGGACAAAACGTGAAGATATTCGTAATATCGCTATTATCGCCCATGTAGATCATGGTAAAACTACTCTTGTAGATGAACTTCTTAAGCAAAGTGGTACTTTCCGTGCAAATCAGGAAGTTGCTGAACGTGTAATGGATTCTAACGATATTGAACGTGAAAGAGGAATCACAATTCTTTCTAAAAATACAGCTATTACATATAAGGACACTAAAATTAATATTATAGATACTCCAGGCCATGCTGACTTCGGTGGTGAAGTTGAACGTGTATTAAAGATGGTTGATGGTGTAATTTTAGTTGTTGATGCATTTGAAGGTGTTATGCCTCAGACTAAATTCGTATTACAAAAGGCTCTTGACCTTGATTTATCAATTATTGTATGTATCAACAAGATTGATAGACCAGAAGCTAGACCTACAGAAGTTATCGATGAAATCTTAGAATTATTCATTGATCTTGATGCTAATGAAGATCAGCTTGATTGTCCATTTATCTTCGCTTCTGCTAAGTCAGGCTATGCTATGGCTGATTTAAATGATGAGAAAAAGGATATGGAACCATTATTCCAGTGTATCGTTGATAACATTCCAGCTCCAGAAGGAGATCCAGAAGCTGATACACAGATGCTTGTTTCAACAATCGATTACAACGAATTCGTTGGTAGAATCGGTATTGGTAAGATTGACAATGGTTCAATTAAGGTTAACCAAGAAGTTATGATTGTTAACCACCATGACCCTTCTGTTCATAAGAGAGTTAGAGTTACAAAGCTTTATACTTTCCAGGGTCTTAATAAGGTTGAAGTTAATGAAGCTACAATCGGTGATATCGTTGCTGTTTCAGGTATTTCAGATATTCATATCGGTGATACATTATGTTCAGTTGAGAACCCTGTAGCTATTCCATTCCAGAAGATTTCTGAGCCTACACTTTCTATGGATTTCATGGTAAATGACTCACCACTTGCTGGTAAGGAAGGTAAATTTGTTACATCAAGACATCTTAGAGATAGATTATTTAGAGAACTTAACACTGACGTTTCTTTAAGAGTTGAGGAAAACCCAGGTTCTGAGAACTCATTTAAGGTATCTGGTAGAGGTGAATTACATCTTTCAGTTCTTATTGAGAATATGCGTCGTGAAGGCTATGAATTTGCTGTAAGTAAGGCTGAAGTTTTATATAAGACTGACGAACGTGGCAAGAAGCTTGAACCAATGGAATTATGCTATGTTGACGTTCCAGATGAATTCTCTGGTTCTGTTATCCAGAAGTTAAGCCAGAGAAAGGGTGAACTTCTTGGTATGACACCTATTAATGGTGGTTATACAAGATTACAGTTCAATATCCCTGCAAGAGGTCTTATTGGATATAGAGGCGAATTCATGACTGATACTAAGGGTAATGGTATTATTAACTCTTCATTTGAAGGTTATGAAGAATATAAGGGAGATATCTCTTACAGAAAGACTGGATCACTTATCGCTTATGAAGATGGTGAAACAGTTACATACGGTTTATTTAACGCTCAGGATCGTGGTACTTTATTCGTTGGCCCTGGTGAGAAGGTTTATGCTGGTATGATTATCGGTGAGAACCCTCGTACAGAAGATATTGAAGTTAACGTTTGTAAGACAAAGCATCTTACAAATACACGTTCTTCAAGCGCTGATGAAGCACTTAGACTTGTACCACCTAAGATTCTTAGCTTAGAGCAGGCACTTGATTATATTGACACAGATGAATTACTTGAGGTAACACCAAGCCACTTAAGAATACGTAAGAAGATTCTTGACTCTACAGCAAGATATAGAGCTAACAAGAAGTAATTAATCCCTTTTTATTAATTACCGTCTTTTGTTTAACCCTAATACTCGAACCTCATGCATTTAGTGCATGAGGCTACATTGCAATCACAAGTGATTGCAACTAATGTAATATTAGGATTTATCAAATTTTAATAATTATGCCAGGTAGGTTTATCCTATCTGGTATGATAATATATTCCTTGGCATATCCCAATTTGCCAATTACTTTAGATTCCCCTATTAATTCTAAAGTATATTTTTTATTAGTTTAAAAACTTACACTTTTAAACTGCACAATTATGTAGTATATTTTTAAGGTACTGCATTTATGCTAATGTTTTGTAATTATCAGAAACATTGCATCACGTTTTATTTATTATTAATTTGGAGGTCACAATCATGGAAAACGATTTAGGTGCAAAGGTAAAAAAATTAAGAATTTCCCACGGTTTAACACAGGAAGACGTTGCTAACGCTTTAGATGTTACACCTGGATATATCAGTAACGTAGAAAATGGACGTAATCTTATGACATTAAGAATGCTTTCATACTATGCTGAACTTACAGGAGTTTCTCTTGATTATTTAGCAGGTTCTGTTGATAAGGAATATCAGAAGACTGCACTTGATAACGAAATCATGCAGTTAGTTCAGAAGCTTGATACAGAAAAGAAGGAAAAGCTTATCTCTACATTAAGAATCTGGGCTTAATTGAATTTCTTGTAAATTTTACATATAACAAAAGCTTACAAATATCACTCCCCAAGTGATTCTTGTAAGCTTTTTTATTTTAGTTTTATTTATCTTTATATTAATCTTTAGGTCTATTATTATCTTAGCTTTGAATTGACTTCATCTTATAGAACTCTCCCTTAAGCGCCATAAGCTCGTCAAAGCTGCCGTATTCTATACATTTACCACCCGCAATAACTGCAATTTTATCAGCCTCTCTAATAGTGGATAATCTGTGGGCTACAATAAATGTAGTTCTATTCTTGGTCATGTTATTAATAGCAGACTGTATTAATTTTTCAGAAATACTATCAAGGGCAGATGTTGCCTCATCAAAAACTATAACCTTAGGGTCTCTAATTAAGGCTCTTGCGATGGAAATTCTCTGTCTTTGACCACCTGATAATTTACCACCATGTTCACCAACCATAGTATTAATACCATCTGGCAACCTATTTATAAGTTCACGCAAATTAGCTGCATCAATAACCTTATTAAGAGTTTCATCATCCACATCTTCCATACCATATACAATATTATCTCTTATTGTGCCAGAGAATATAATAGATGTCTGCGGTACAACAGCTATATGCTTCCTATAGCTTCTTAAATCTATGTCCTTAAGATTATGTCCATCAACACTTACAAGGCCTTCTGTGGCAAAATTAAAGCCTATAACAAGGTTTAGAATAGTTGACTTACCAGCACCTGATTCGCCTACTAAGGCAATAGTCTCACCCTTTTTAACATGTAGATTAAGACCCTTTAATACGTGACTATCTGAATTGTTATAGCCAAATTTAACATCTTTAAAGTCAAACTCTCCATCTAATTTTTCAAGTTCTTCCTTACCTTCGTTGTTCTCTATATCTTCCTCAAGTAAAACCTCTCCAATGGAATTTACAGATTCAATACCCTTAGCAATTGTTGGTACAAGGGCCATTAAAGATGAAACCTGATTAACAATTGTGGCAAAGTAACTTTGATAAAGAGTTATATCACCTGGAAGAACAGTTCCCTTAATTGCAAGAAATCCTGTAAATGCAAGACAAACCACCTGGAATATCTGAAAAATCGCCCATCCAACAGAACCAAATAATGATTGTATAATATCAAGTTTGTAGCCTTTTTCTGCCACGCTAAATAGCTGACCACTTATTTTTTCCACTTCCTCTTCCTCAAGGGCATGAGCTCTAGTAACTGGAATAAGTTCAACCATTTCCATAACCCTAGCAGATGTTTCTTCCATCTCTTTTCTAAACTCGTTGTTACGCTTTTTCATAATATTTCTAAAAAATACCATTGTAGCCGCTGCAATAGGAGTTGTTATCAAAAAGAAACTAAAGACTAGCATACTTTTTTGAACTGTAACAACCAAAGCAATTGTAATATTTAAGGCTATATTTAGGATGCTTAAAAACATCTGAGTAGACAGAGTTTCAACAGCTTCCACATCACGCATTATTTTGGACTGCAATCGACCAGCCATGGTTTCTTTATGATAAGAAATGGAGAGTTGCTGAAGCTTTCTAACCAAAGCCTTTCTTAAGCCTGTTTCACAATATCTTGTAGCCAAAGACTTATACCTTGTGTACAAATAATTCATTGGAACATTAAGAATTATAAGCCCAATCATTATAAAAGCCTGAAAAAGGATCTTCTCATGTAAATTAGATGCACCTATTGTTACATAGTTAATGATGTTTGCAGTAACAATTGGCAAAACCCATACTGGAGCATGTTTTATAAAGAAAAATAAAACAGCCAATATAAATTTATTATAATTGCCCTTGTATAATCTAAAGAGAATCACTAAAGGATGACCCTTATGTCTTCTATATGTCTCTATAAACCAATTTTCAACATCAATACCTTTAGGTGGTTTTAAATTCATCATAATTCCCCCAAATAAAATAAAATCTTAATTTAAAAGCCTTGATGATAAATCACCAAGGCCCTTTATTTATTGATAAATTAATCACGTACTATATTATCTACATTTGTGGCAATAATTGCCTCACCTTCATTGCCAACTATGTTTACATTTTTAAGAATAAGATCCTTAATATTACTTACAACTAAGCCTTGCTTACTAGCTTCATCACAGCCAAGCATCATAGCAGCAACGCCTGATTTAGCATCTTTAGCATAAGTAAAATCAATGTTTTCAAATCTAAGTTCTTCAATCTTCATCTCTGGTAAACCACAGATATAAGCACCTGCAACATGGCAATTAGTAGCTTTAATATCCTTAAACTTTAACTTCTTAATAGATGGTGTTCTATCATCAACAGGAAGTGGCTTCTTAGTTCCAACATATTCTGTCTTTCCATCTGGATCACAGAAATAGAAGCTATTTACGACAAATGGTGTCATAACATTATCCATATCGATGTTCTCAAAGGAAATATCATCAAGAACTGATAACTTACCTCTACCACGTCTAGTCTTTACTCTAAGACCTCTATCAGTATTCATAAATAAGCAATCCTTAATATGAACATCCTTTACACCTGCAGCAATTTCTGAACCTACTGTAACAGCACCATGTCCATCTCTCATGCAACACTGTCTTACAATCATATTGCTTGTTGGTGTCTTAAGGCTTTCAGCCATATAAATTTTTCCTGATTTAATGGCAATACAGTCATCACCTACAGAAATATATGTACCAAGAACTAATACATCTTCACAGCTTTCAGGGTCAAGACCATCTGTATTGTGTGAATTTGCTGGGTTTTTAATCTTAACATCAATAAACTTTAAATGCTTACTAAAGTATGGATGAATTGTCCAAGATGGTGAATTCTGAACTGTTATACCATGCATCATTACATTACTACAGTGGTTAATAAAGAATAGTCTTGGTCTCCATGCAATGTTACGAACCTTACAGTTATTCCACCAGTTTTCAAAGCTTGTATTACCTTCAATAGTACCCTCACCAGTAATAACAACATTTGATACGTTAATACCACAGACAATAGCTGAGAATGTATCAAGTGGGTTACCTTCCCATGAGCCAAGGTTATACATCTTCTCTTCGTCATAACTTTCAATCATACCTGGTAAAATAGGGAATTTCTCTCTATCTGTGAAAGCTGAAAGAACAGCACCCTTAGCAAGTTCTAAAGTTAAATTATCCTTTAAGAAAATACTAGAAATCTTATAAACGCCCTCTGGTACTAATACTCTTGAGTCCTTAGGACAAGCCATAATAGCACACTGAATAGCATTAGTGTCATCATGCACACCATCGCCATAAGCTCCAAATTCTCTAACATTTAATGTGACAAATTCGTAGTTTGTAGTAAATGAAATATCATTAAAAGACTGTCCTTCGTACTCAACCTTAACTTCATAGTAAGTATCAGGCTTTAAGTCATAAATTGTTGTTATAACCTGATTTGATGTCTGATAAAGTGCACCATTAACATAAATCTTAAACTCTTTATTTGTATAATATTTTCCGCCATCACAAACTTCCACGACGGCAGATCTAGCTGTATTAGTAACTAATTTTAACTCCATAATACGCCTCCTTTAGCTCGACCATAATCCTGATATTCTCTATTCTTAACACTCTCAGATGCTGCTAAAATAAATGCAGCTGCTGTGTAAGCATCACTAATAGATTCCTTATCCTCTAAGATCTGATCAAAAAGAGTAGTTGCTTCACATTCATATTTTTCTGTATGTAAAAGGTTCATTCTACATCCCTTAAAAATTGCATAAACAAGCATTAAATCAAGTTCTTTATTGCTTCCAAGTGTATATTTAGCAGAAGATAAAATAGCCTTAATTGTCTCTTTAAAAATCGCTCTAATTCTAGCCCAGATCTCATATAAAGCCTGGTCCATAACTTCAAGCATATCCACA
>Ga0247611_10010668_pt1 | contig 10754 bp, 10 predicted proteins | sample 177DNAGHGhighgp2_FD_192422 | JGI IMG/M metagenome (GOLD analysis project Ga0247611, IMG submission 192422) | Sheep rumen microbial communities from Palmerston North, Manawatu-Wanganui, New Zealand - 1770 DNA GHGhigh gp2 | ecosystem: Host-associated > Mammals > Digestive system > Stomach > Rumen... | reverse complement strand
AATTTTACAAACTTATCCAGATTGATTCCGTGTGCAATCGGTACAGGATTTACAATGTCTCTTTTAATACTTTCATTAAGCGAAGAGAATAACATCAGCCGCCGTTGGCCAGGTAAATAAGGCTGTAGTTGGTTCATATAATTAATCTCTTCATATATCCATGGAGAGAATGTTTTATCCTTGCCTTGAATGTCTGCTAATGGCAAACTGGGAATAATAGAGTTGTCGCTCTGGACAAAAATACAACACTCGCATTGACTAATCATTTCTAACAATGCGATGGACAGCATTGCATGCACATGCGATGTAGATAAATTCCTCTTAAAATAGTCAAAATGCTGTGCATCGTCCGAAAGACAGTATTTGTTGTCAATCGCGGACAACAGGTCTTCCATATTTCCCCATATTAAAGAGTCAACAAAGCATCGAACTTGATACCTATTAGCTAATGCATTAGCAAATTGTTTTACAACTTCAATGTCCTTATGTGAATGCGAGATGAATATCTGATATCGCTCTCGGAAGTTTGTCGGGAAGAAGCCATCTTTTAAACGATCTGCTTCCACTATTCCATTATGAGAGGAGGCAACAATTTGATTACTTGCTGCTTCGAGGACAAGTTGACGATCTTCTGTATAGAAATCGCGTCTATTATTAGAAGGGATATCCGTCAAATAGATACTAAGATCTTTTGCTGATATTTTAAACCTTGAAAACATAAATATTAATTATATCTATAAAACTAACAATCTCTTTTTATATCTGTAAATACTTCAATCGCTATTCGCTGAGCATCTGCAATTTGCTCATTTAAATTGTTCGTCTGGTTCTTATAATACCAACGATATATGTGCATGCGATAGTTCGTCAAAATATAATTTTGTACAGAGTTGGTCTTGTTAAGCGAACGTGAGCAACAAATGACATGATCTGCTTCATTTTGCTCCGCCCAGTTCATGTTGTCATCAAAACTGGTTACTGCCCAATTATCATCGTGCACATAATCCCCGGCACTAAAGATGGCTATCTTTTTACCATTGTACTCGAACAATGCACGGAAGTCAGAAGCTTGTGGTGTTGTGGCTGGAGCATTAAAACGGTCAGTGATGTGTTGTAACACTTCCGAAAATGTCCAATCCGGTTGCAGCTCGTGCGTGTCGTAATCAACTCTACGCCCTGCATTCCGCAACAAATCATGAATCAACCAGCAAGCATGTGTCTTGCCAGAGTTCTGATTTCCATATATTATAAATAATGCCATATTCCATCTGCCTATTTATCGTGTTGGGCGCAACTATTTATTTTGTATTATTATTCATTTAGCATTCATTTCCGCGACCATCTCGCGATCATCCTGAACGTCTCTGTAGGGTTTCTATCCCTCTTCTACTTGTTCCTTTTTTTACTCAGCTTGTTCCTTTTTTACTCCCCATAGCTTGTATCCTACTTGTATTGTTCCTTCACCTAACTTGTTCCCTTTTTTACTTAGCTTGTTCCTTTTTCTTTTTCGGTTTTGGGATAATCGGGTTTTGTCCTTATTATATCCTTATTATGTCCTACTTTTATGCAGGTTATTACCTGTTCAGAATTTTTACTTGTTCCTTTTTATTCAGCTTGTTCCTTTTTTGTCTTCAAAGGGAACAACCCTCACATCTAGCTTGTGTCTTTTTTATCTACCTTGTGTCTTTTGTACCCAAAACCTCTTTCAAAAAAGACACAACCCTCTGTTTCTCTTGCACTCCCCCGTGCGCATTTTATTGATATTTTTGACTTTTTTACTTGGTGCTTTTTTGAAATCAACCGTTCTATATCCTCCTCCATGCTGGGAGGCGTTAGTTATTAGTTCGTTATGAGTTCGATATACGTTCGTTATTACCCTTCCATCTACCTAACGTCATTTATCTGTACACGTCTTTCTATTTACCTGTCAATCCTAGACTTTAATCACTCCATCATCCTAATCATGTCCCACTCTCCATCCCCTAACTCCTTAATCCCTTCACTCCAAATGACCGAATACCTTCTTATTTTTTTTCATCTCACTTTGTCTCTTGTCCAGACATTCTATGTCGGTCATTGTTTTTGCATGAGATTTTTGAGATTTTGAGACTTTCGGTCATAATCCATTTATTCTCAGCCTTCTACAAAGTCTCATCAAAGTCTCAAAGTCTCATCGTCTCCAGCTATGTCCACAAAACCGATCCTTTATGTGGAACGGCAAAATGTGTAAAAATTGACAAATTCTGTGTAAAATGTGTAATTTTCGATAATTCGGTTAGCATTATGTAAAATTCTGTAATTTTATTTGCATATATCAAAAAAAAGCAGTATCTTTGCGCCGTGATATGTATAATATACATAAATATGTTTTATAGCATAAAATTATTGCAATGAGTACTTAAAATCAAAAAATCGCCTACATGCCCCGCATACTTGCCTCATAAAAAGGATCGGTTTTGTGGACATATTAGAAAGAGATCTTTGACATAGTGAAACAAAAGAAATAGAGACACACTAATGCGCGTCTCTATGGAAGAATGATGCAAAGCATGAGGTCGTATTCCGTGCTATACTTTTAGCATCCAATCAAAGACAAATGTTTGAAGCACATTTCAAACTTTTTGTAAAAAATGTGAATTTTTGAAGCGAATTTCAAAGTTTTACACCAAATCGAGCTCGTAAATTAATTGTTTCACTATGTTTTATGAAAGCATAAACTGCAAGAGAAAAGGACTAAGTAAAAAGGACCAAGTAAAAAGTGAGATAGTTGAGACAGTTGAGATGGTGAGATAGTGATGAGACACTATAAATGGCTGAAAATCAGTGGATTAATGCAAAGTGTCTCAAGAGTCTCAAGAGTCTCAAGAAAGAAAGCGACAAAGCGACAAAGCGACACGACAATAATTAAACGAAAGATAAAATACAAATATAAAAGTGCGCCCGACACGGATGAGGGTGAAAGATAGAAGATGGCAGAAGAGATGCAAACATATGGTCAAACAAACGAATCTGTAGTTATATACCAAAGCGCGGATAACGCGGTTCGGTTGGATGTGCAACTCGCCGAAGAAACGGTTTGGTTGAGCCAAAAGCAGATGGCACAATTGTTCGACACTACTCCACAGAACATCACTCTGCATATAGGTAATGTTTATAAAGAGCAGGAACTAACTCAATCAGCAACATGTAAGGATTTCTTACAAGTTCAAATCGAGGGAGGAAAAGAGAAGCGTTGTTATTGACACAAGACAAGTTTAACAGCCAATACGGAAACTTATCTCTCCATCAAACTAACCGCGTGCATGATCGGTTTATGATTATTGACAACAAAACGATTTATCTCATCGGAGCATCATTAAAAGATGCGGGCAAACGGCTCTTTGCATTCACTAAGATGAGCGCCACGCATATTGAGGAGCTAAAGAAACTATTGTAGAACAATATTAAAAGTGCGCACGGGAAGAGTGCAAAAGAATATGGCAGAAGAAAGTAGCTCAAAAGGCTATTAATAATATGAAGAAAGAATTAAACAAAAGAGAACTCACTCGAACTACGAGTTTTGAGGAGTTTGTCCAAGCCGTCGATTGGAACGGATTAGAATTAAATGAGCAACAAGGCTTATTTGATGTCATTGACAGTCAAGAGCCGGTTGACTTAGGGGTCTTCCAATTGCAACATGCCCCTTTTAGCGATTCCAACATGGAAATCGTTTGTACCATTTGCAATTATGCATTGGTGCTCACTCCGAAAGCGAAGAAGTATTTCAAACTATGGTTAGAAAACCGCATGACGCACGGAGAAGATGGATGGTCTTATCTTGAGTGGTTAAAACAAATTGCAAAAGAAGACTAGCCAAAAGGCATAGGTCATTGGATTGATCTATGCTCACAAAAATTAACAAATAATGGTTGCGCACGACACAGATTAGTGCAAAGGAATATGATACGAGAATATGACACATCTGAATTTCTCTCAACAATAATTTTGGCTCGGAACGAGGCGCATAAATATGAGAGCAAAGGCAAAGTTGGATTTAAAAGAGTATTTACTATATCGCATCGAGTAATGAAAGAAAATCCGACTATTCGTATAAGGATAAGTACTACTTCTATTAGGTCATTTTGTGCTTTTATGAAAATTGAATGTCAAGACCAAGAAATAATTTTAAAAAAGCTCGATAATCATATGACCGATAAATTGCAGCAATTTCGGCCGTTGGATGAGCGTGCTACAAGTGCATTTATTAAAGCTAATTTTTGATTGCGATGAAAAGAATTGTAGACTCTGTGCATGGGAATATTTATATTGAAGATAAGTATTTTCAATTTATTGACACTATATATTTCCAGAGATTAAGGAGAATAGAACAAAGTTCTATCCGATCTATTTTTCCATGCGCTCGACATGACCGTTTTTCTCATTCCTTAGGTGTCTTCTATATGGGGAAACGTATTAGTAACCAATTGGAGAAAGAGGCTATTGAAAACCACTTTTATAGCATGGGAGATTCTGACGATCAATCAAAAACAAAATTTCTGATTATTATCAACTCTTATTTGATAGCATGCTTATTACATGATATCGCACACGCACCATTTTCTCACACATTTGAAAAATACTATGGGAGACCGAAACAATTATGCGACAAACTTAACGCATCTCTTGAACAACCGATTCAATTTGAAGAAGATGATTATAATAGAATTAAAGAACACGAACTCGTAAGTGCTACGCTGGTGGTTGACAAGTTCAAAGATAAAATCAATGGTGAGTTTCAAGCAGATTGTGAGTTGGTTGTTAGAATGATTATAGGACAACAGTATAAAGAGGAACAGCTGAATAAAGAACAACAAATACGCAATTGCTTTGTATCACTATTAAATGGTTGCATTGTTGATGCAGACAGATTGGATTATGCAAGTAGAGACATTTGGGCCTCTGGATACAAGACGGCATCTATAGATTTCGAGAGACTAATATCTAATATCTATATAAAAGAAAGTCCAGCTACGCACAAATATGAAGTTTGTTTTTCCGTAGATGTAGTAAATGAGATTCAAAGTTTATGTGAGATTAAACAATTTCAGGCCACGCATGTTTTTTGTCATCATACTATCATGTATGAACAATATTTATTTGACAAAGCTGCCGAAAAAATGATGCAACTAGTAGAAGGAGGAGAAGAACAGGGATTACAGAAGATTATTAACTACACCACTTTTACTAATAAAAAGCATTTGACATTCCATATTAACAACCATGATAATCATCATAATTTTTACATGGTTGCCGATGAGGATTTGTTGTTTCTAATGAAACAGGTTCCTGATAACACATATTACGAGGATTGGTCTAAAAGAAACTATACGATGCATACCTTATGGGAAACAGAAGATGCTTTTTTCTATAAGTGTCAACGACAAACAAGATTCTTTGGACCCAAAAATCATAGATTAATTCACGAAATAGAAGCCATCCTACAACAGAATGGTTTTACAAACGATCAACTATACTTGATAAAACCTTATGCAAGAAAAAAATCTCCAGATATTTTACCTATTTATGTAATTACTCATGACGGAGAAGTCGAACGATATTCTAATTATAAACACATAGAAGAGAAGGCGGTCCCCCCCGAGGATTACTTCTACTATGTGTATGTCGATAAGAACATTTGGAATGCAAAGTCTAATGCAGAAAAGGATAATATAATTAACTCTATTGGGCAAAAGATACTGGAATTTTGTCCCGAAGAGAATTAGCGCTATGCATTATACGTGTATGTGCGCGTGTAGATAAATAAGGAGCATTGGAACAATAGTCGTTCCGAAGAATTGAGGATAAGGAATATAAATATTAAAAACATATAAAAAATGAAAACAAAAATTTTCACAAAGGCGAGGGGGCTGATGATGCAGATTCTCACTTAACTATGGAGCGGTTGGCTCTGCTCCATAGTACAAAGCCCGAAAGGGCAAACGATCTTTGACATAGTGAGAATTACCGTTCGCGTTCGGCATTGCTGAATGCGTAAAATACGAAAAAATGCTCTGAAAACTTGCATATGTCAAATTTTTGTTGTAATTTTGTGCCGAAAATAAAAAGGCACAAATATGGAAGCAACATTAGAAAGACCTGTAAGGCAATCAGTTGGTACAATTTCTATGGAGCATTGGGAGAATCTTCGTACGATTGACGAATTAGATTCGGCTCTGAAGACTGTTATCAACAAACACTTTCATGCATGAAAACATTGGAAGTTCGTATCGAAGACGAGGTGTATCATGATTTAGTTGATTTCTACGACTATAACCTTGAGAAACATCCGACTTTAGATGAGGTTACAGTATTCAAAAAAGAGCAGCGCCTCATTAATGCGTTAAAGCATTTGGGAACTTATGCATTGACAGATCATAAGATTACAAAGCATGTTCCTTGGAAGCGTAAGGGATATAAGGACTTTTATTTCGATGGTTTTCATTTTGGGTATAAAATAGAGACCTTACCTTCAGGAGAAAGAGTAGTTGTAGTGTACGAGGCTTGTCACGAGTTGCTCTTCTATTAGGCACTTCAGTATAAAACATTATAAAAACGGTAATTCCACTATAGACGGAGTTGCCGTTTTTTGTTGCTATAGTTCCATTGGGTTGGGGCTATGGCGCGAAGCTTGAGATATCAAGCAAACGATCTTTGACATAGTGAAAAACTTAAATTTAGACAAAAAGGACCAAGTGAAGTTTGTCAACTTTGCCAAGTTTGTCATTTCAATATTTAGTTATTTCATTATGTCAACATAAAAAACGGTTATAGGGTATTGGGTTAGCCTATAACCTCAAATAAAAAACTAAATGGCGCGTATGTGCGTACGTGTTAAATAGTAAATAATATAAAAATCAAAATAATATGAAAAAATAGTGCAGGATGAAGCACTGAAAAACATCATCAATAGATCTTTGAAATACTGATATAATAACTAAATAGACAAAAAAGGACCAAGTAAAGTTTGCCACTTTGTCAACTTTGCCAAGTTTGTCATGCAAGTTTCTAAAACAACTTGTTCCCTTTTGTGGTAAAGAAAGCAGAAAAGGAACAAGTTGGGTAAAAAAGGAACAAGCTAATGGGAACAAGGTAAAGGGAACAAGGTAAAATGTGTAAAAAGGACTAAGTAAACAATACAAGCACAATACAAGCACAATACAAGCTGAAGTGAAAAGGACTAAGTAAAATGAAAAAAGGACTAAGTAAAATGAAAAAAGGACTAAGTAGGAAAGTAAAAAGGACTAAGTAAATCAAAAAAAAGGACCAAGTTGAAAAGTAAAAAGGACTAAGTAAATCAAAAAAAAGGACCAAGTTGAAAGGGGTAAAAAGTGGCTGTTTTGGCAGGTTTTGGTGAAAATTGGCAAAAATGGGCGTGTCCAACTTCACGGGATATATACAAAGTATATATAAGGTGGTGGAGGATACGATCAAAGTACGGTAAAATTACGATGTAGTTACAATGCGGCTAAACAGGCTCTACAAAAGGGTTTACGGGCTATAAAAGGGTATGTTCACCAAAACGACCCATTAATTGAACCCAGTTTCGTGCAACAAGATGGAGTGCTATAATAACTAGGAGTGGTGGTTTGTTTGTATAGAAGTAAGTTTGTAGACGAAGCATTAGAGCGAAAAGTAAGATTAGTAGCATCAAAATATAGATATTTATCATTATAATCGTTTTGTATTGTCCAAACTCCTGCAGAGACAATAATGGCGTAATGATCAGTATTGTCCTCAGTGCCCCACCATCCATCATAGGCGATGTCAGCGTAGTTTTCACTACTATTATTTACTACATCACGGATTAAGTAGTTGTTTGTTGTCCCCTCTATCGTATAACACCACTGAGGGTCCACTACTGAAGCATGATATTTATTGGAAGAAGTTTCATCAACCAAAGCTCCAGCCATTTGCATATAATTAAATCCACCGGAACTTAAATACAAAGTGTAGTCTTCTGCATCATCGGTTGACTTCATAATATAGTTATGACCTCCGTAAGTTGCAACAATCAAGTATTTACTACCGCTGGTAATTGAACTCGTTTCTTTGGTATATTCTCCTTTTGCGTAAACAGCGTGTAATGTGATATCGCCAGAGGGATGATAGGTATCTCCAGCCTTGCCAACTATAGTCGGAGCAGTACTCGTTTCTGGAGAGCATGCACTTGTCGCCCAGCCGTAAAAAGCCCAACCGTCGCCACTACAATCGGTACTGGCTTCGGGTAAGGTTACACCTGCACCTGCAGAGGCTTCATCGATCTGATAAGATGGACTAGTGCGAGTAAAAGGAGAATCATCATCAAAATATCCTCCTTGCGGATTGAAAGTCACCGTATAAGGATCAGCGGCAGATGAATATGTAACTGTAATAGATTTAATCCATACAGTTTTATCCGAAACCGTATTATTTACTGAAACGGCAATGGTACCTGTAGCTGAACCTGTAAAATCATATGTAGAATTTGCACTTGCCGTTCCGCTTGCGATATAAACAGAGTTATTACTGTTATTTTTAAAAGTTGTACTTCCAACTGTAACCGACAATGATGCCTTGCTAGCTCCAGCATTTGTTGATGCGACAATTGAAACTTGTGTAATAGTTCCGCTTTGAGAAGCCGTAAGCGTTGGGTCCGCGCCACTTCCATAGCCCAATCCACGAGCATCCCATGTTGCTCCCCCCGAATCATCAAAGGTAGTAGGGTTGGCACTAGAAGCCCAAGAAAGGCCTCCGTCAGAACAAGGCAAATCAGATGCAACTTGAGCCCATGTTTTTGAATCAGATTTTTTCACAAACGTAGTAGTAACATCCGTTCCCCAAGCGGTGAAATTAAACAATGTGAGTAGAGGGATGAGGAGCCACAGTACTCGATGATTGATAAATGATTTGTTTGTCATAATATTTTGTTATTTTAGTTTATTTCTGTATAGACACGACGAAAGGGGCGTCATCCTCAAAGCGGACAACACCAAACATAATTTGATATTTCGGTTTTTAAAACCATAACAATATATATATTAACGCGCATAAGCGCAAAAAATTACAAATCACAAATGACCAATCACCAATATGACGAAGTCATTTTACATATTTCCTAATTTGTTAGGACTTGCTTCTCGCTTTTGGCGAGCGGTGAGTCCCAATATCTCGTGGAATCTATTGATGTGACAATAATATAAAAACTAAATGATATGAAACAAGTTTTACATCTTTGTTCAAAAATTCGGGGCTTGTTCTCAGCCTCACAGTGTAGTGACGTTGGCTATGACTGTCGTTTTACCGTCGTTCGACCGTTGTTCGACCGTCGTTCATCCATGCTAAAACTTTGCTCCATTTTAGTGATCGTCCTGACGGTCGGAGTTGGGAGTGCGTGGGCAGATATTTCGTTGTACACCGAAGGTTGGGAAAGTAACCATAGGGAATCTGGTACTAATAATTATACAACCACGACTAAAACATACGGGAGTTGGACTTTTTATAGATCCGATGCCATATCGAATACGGGTATATCTGGTTCATATTTGGCTCGTTGTCGTGTTGCTGGAAGTTCTACAGATTCTCCTTACATCGTTTCGTCAGCTTTAACGCTATCAACAGATCATATTTCACAGGTGAGTTGGAAATGTAAGGGAAACACGAACATCTCACTTACTGCATATTATAGTACCGATGGCTCCAATTGGTCAGTTGGAAAAAGTGCGACGTCTTTGCCTAGTTCTTCTACGTCATGGTCATTTAATTTAGATGTAACAGGCACACTATACTTAAAATTTGTATTTACAGTAGCATCATCTACTAACTCTAGTCGAGATGGCGAAATAGATGATATCACAGTCACCGGTTCTCATGCAGCAGCCTCTAAGTACACCGTTTCCTTTGAGACAGGAACGGGCAATCCTTCTCAAGCCGATATTACAGAAGCCAGCGGCGGAGCGGGAATCACTTTGCCCGCTGGTCCAGCACCCACATGTAGTGGCGATGGTTGGAGTTTTGCCGGATGGAAAGAGACAAGTGCCGTTACATCTGAAACGACCGAAGCGCCCACACTGCTTTCCGCAGGAAGTACTTTCCATCCTACAGGAAATGTTACCTTGTATGCAGTGTATCAAAAAGGAGAATTATCTACAAATTATGAAAAAATCACTTCTTCTGCAGAGTTAACCAGCGGGAGTAATTATGTGATCGCCCGAGGCACAGCTTATGGTCTCGATGCCAATAAATATTACATGTCCAGCAATGATGGATACTTTGGAGTTACAGCAATTTCCGTAAGTGAAAATGTCATTTCTAACCCCAGTGCTGACTTAATCTGGCAGATTAGCGGAGACAATACCAATGGTTACTCAATGTACAATTCAAATCGGGATTTATATATTGGCTATTCAACAACATACCATGATTTGTACGCAGATGATACGCAGCACAAGGATTACACCATCACATACACTTCATCAAATTTTTATATTCAATCTAAAAGTGAATCGAGTTATTATTTCGCAACATGGTCTTATAGTTTACAAGGAGGAGGTAGTGCTTACTTCTTTGAAATAAATAATAGTTCCGCATATGTTGTGCTATACAAGCAAACAGGGACAAACACTTATTTCAGCAATCCAACTTGTTGCACCGCACTTGGTACAATTAATGGGTCGTTTTGGTGAACATACCCTTTTATAGCCCGTAAACCCTTTTGTAGAGCCTGTTTAGCCGCATTG
>Ga0247611_10010667_pt1 | contig 10755 bp, 26 predicted proteins | sample 177DNAGHGhighgp2_FD_192422 | JGI IMG/M metagenome (GOLD analysis project Ga0247611, IMG submission 192422) | Sheep rumen microbial communities from Palmerston North, Manawatu-Wanganui, New Zealand - 1770 DNA GHGhigh gp2 | ecosystem: Host-associated > Mammals > Digestive system > Stomach > Rumen... | reverse complement strand
CGAATTAAGACGTCGTCAGTGTCGTCATCGTATCAATCATGAAGTACGAAATTTACTTTCAAACTATGGCCCTGAAGGTCTTGATGAAATGTGGAAAGGCCCAGATATGACACGTGAAGCACAATTGATGGAACCTACTGATGGTCATTGGGGCATTGATAAAGAATATATCAAAAGAATGGATCGTGAATATCTTAATAATCCATGTTATGATAATAGATTTCGTGATAGTAATCATTGGCATCATTTATATGATAGATATTTAAAACCAAAGAATCGTAAACATTATAGAACAATATAAATATGATTGAAACACCATTTGGATATATTAATGAAGGATATTGTGAAGAGGCATCACGAGAATCCTGCAGAGTAATTTCTTATGTTACTTGTAATAATAAAGCAAAATACAAAATAACACTTGATAATGGTAGAGTAATAAATGTTTGTGGAACTCATCTTCGACAATATTATAAATGCGATCTTTATGATAAACCAATTAATGGTAAATTTCTTAAGATGGTAACTAAAGTTGAAGATATCAAGACAGGTAAAGTAATTTATGAGAAATAACCAGTATATAAATTTGATAATGTTTGTAAATAAGTTAGAAACTTTATAAAGAAATTAATTATATGGCATAATCCATTTTATTTAGATAAATATAATGATCCGATTTTGTGCTGGACGAAAGATAATGAATGTATTACATTTAATGATGTGAAAAATAGAATTCAATGGAAAATATTAGTTAATACATATCATATTAAATATTGGATGTTTTAAAGTGAAATTACTCCAAACAAAAATAATATAAGTGATAAGTTTTAATTATGACAAAAGAACAAGCGGATGAATTAATTAAAGATGTTTGTGTAGACTGGGGTTATTGTCCATATGGAACTTGTTATATGTGTCCAGAATGGATAAAATTATATAAATCCGATTATCTGGAAGATGATTAAATATATAATAAAATAATTATGATAGAAGTGAATAAAACTTCAATAGATGGTGTTTTAATTATTGAACCTAAAATATTTGGTGATAATAGGGGATATTTTTTAGAAAGTTTTAATAATAAAGAATTTAAAGAGAAAACAGGATTAGATATTAATTTTGTACAAGATAATGAAAGTATGTCAACTTATGGTGTAATGAGAGGATTGCATTTTCAAAATCCACCATATACACAAAGTAAACTTGTACGATGTGTTAAAGGATCAGTATTAGATGTTGCTGTTGATATTCGTAAGGGATCACCAACTTATGGACAATATGTAGCAGTAGAATTAACAGAAGATAATCATAAACAGTTTTTTATTCCTAAGGGTTTTGCTCATGGATTTGTTGTACTTAGTGAAACTGCAATTTTTCAATATAAATGTGATGAATATTATCACCCAGAAGTCGATGGAGGAATAAGTATATTAGATGACTCATTAGGTATTGATTGGAAAATACCAACAGATAAAGTGTTATTAAGTGATAAAGATAAGAAACATCCACTTTTAAAAGATTTCAATAGTCCTTTTAATATAAATATAAAATTATAATAATATGGTAATTCTTGTAGTTGGAGCTAATGGACAGTTAGGAAATGAAATGCAAATTGTTATAAAGAATAGTGAAGATAAATATATTTTTACAGATATTTGTGATGGTTATGAAAAGTTAGATATAACAAATATAAATGATATTCGAAAGATTGTACAAGATAACAATGTGAAATGTATTGTCAATTGTGCAGCATGGACTAATGTAGATGGAGCAGAAACAGCCGGTGATATTGTTGAGACATTGAATGCAACGGCTCCAGAGAATTTAGCAATAGTTATGAATGAAGTCAATGGTCTTCTTGTCCATATTTCTACTGATTATGTATTTGGTGCAGATCCATATAATGTACCTTGTAAAGAAGATCAGAAAGGTACTCCTACAGGTGTTTATGGACTTACAAAGCTTCATGGAGAACAAAAGATACAAGCTATTAATGGTAATTATATTATTATACGTACATCTTGGTTATACTCTGAGTTTGGAAAGAACTTTGTAAAAACTATGCTTAATTTAACAAGCACAAAAAAGCAATTAAAAGTAGTTTTTGATCAAGTTGGAACACCTACTTATGCTTTTGATTTGGCTAATGTTATATTGAAAATAATTGAAGACTATAAAAAAGAATATAATTCAAATCAAAAATATTCTAAAAATGGAATTTACCATTATTCAAATGAAGGTGTTTGTTCTTGGTATGATTTTACAAAGATGATTGCAGAAATATCTAATAATCTAAATTGTGACATCCAGCCTTGTCATAGTAACGAATTTCCTTCTCCTGTGACTAGACCAAACTATTCAGTATTAGATAAAACAAAGATAAAAGAAACATTTAATATAAAAATTCCTTATTGGATAGATTCATTGAAAAGTTGTATTAAGAATTTAAAATAATCCTGTAAAATTGAATTTTTACAGGATTTTTCTATATTATAAATGTAATTAAAAATTATTAAACTTATTGATTATAATGACTAAAGAAGATTATAAGAAATATTATAACTCAATATATGATTGGTTCATGAAATGCCCAATTGATTATGAGCAATTTACCGAATTTCCTACTGGTGAAGTAATTGCTGATGGTTGGAGATTTAATGAAATGATTAAAGATATTAAAGTAGCATTAAAGTTACATAAGAGATATATAGGAGATTATTCAAATGACTAAAGATGAAGCAATTAAAGGTTGGATAGCAAGGGATAAATTTGATAATGGTCTTTCAATATATTCAGTTGCTAAACCAGAAAGAGAAAGGGGATTTTGGAGTAATGATGGTAACAAAGGTGCAAGCCGTATGTTCATCAATAAGGAACTTTTTCCAGAACTCAAATGGGAAGATGAACCAATTGAAGTAGAATTAAATATTAGAATGATAAAGTAATGACATACGAAGAACATATTGACCATTTTAGAAATTGGTATATTAATCACAAGAATTATAATAAATGGCAAAAGTGGTTAAATGAATATAAATTAGATAATGAAGATATTGTTCTGATTTATGCTAAAGAAACAAATGTAATTAAAACAGATGAAGAAACAATAAATTATTGGACATCGGAATTTGTTTGTGAAGATATATTAATTTGATTATGTATAATAATATTGATGAAATACAAGATTGGCTTAGAGATTTGAAAAATTCTCCAGATCCGAGATTTTGGGATATTAACAAAATGTCAATATTCGATGTATTCAATTGGCTTTGGAATAATTCAAGCTATCTTGATAAAGATGAGATACTTTACAAATTAGTAAATTATATTAAAGATAACAGATTAATAAAATAATTATGCTAATAAGTATTCAATTAAATAACGTAAAACCAAATGATCAAATTCTTATTGAACATTTAGGTTATGGTATAGTTGAAAAGATTCTTGGTGATCCTTATTTTATTGGATGCCCAATTAAATTTAAAAAATATTACGATAGTAAAAAACAACAACATTTTGAAAATAAAGTTGTTGCAGTTATAGACGAAAAAATTTATTTATTATGATAGAGTTAATAGGAAAATACACAACAGCAAAGATTTTTGCAGAAACTATTGAGGAAGGTGTTTATTCTCAGGTCTATGATATAATTAATTGTAAAGCATTTGAAGGACAGAAAGTAGTTTGCATGCCTGATGTCCATGTGGGAGCAAGCGGGCCGTGTGGTCTTGTTGCTACTATTGGTAATTATGTTTGTCCAGAGCATATTGGTGTAGATATTGGTTGTTCTGTATCGATGATGATTCTTGATAAGAAAGTACCTGTTGAAAAGTATGCTGAGTTTGAACATAGAATAAAGAATAAGATTCCGTTTGGTTTTAATCTTAATAGCAAGACAATTATAGATGAGAAGGATTTTTATAAGTTTTTGACAAATGGCTTCAATAAGTATCGTAACTATTGGCCTGAGATGCTTATGGATCTTCCTAATCAAGTAACCGAGAAGTGGGTATCTGAGCAGCTTAAGAGACTTAATATGGATGAAGGTGTATTCTATAAGTCACTTGGGAGCGTAGGCGGAGGTAATCACTTTATCGAATATGATGAGCAGGAAGATGGTGATTTAGCAGGTGTAACACTTCATTTTGGTTCTCGTAACTTTGGTGTTAAAGTTTGTAAGTACTGGATGGGAAAGACAAATGTAGCACTTACTAAAGATGAAGTTAAGGAATATACAAAGTTATTCAAGGAACATTATATCAAGGAACATACAGATGCTCATGGTAAGAGAGATATGTCAGGTTTTAAAGATGCTCTTAATCTATATCTTGACACCATGTCTGAAGGTCATATTAAGGGTTATCTGAATGGCGAAGCTCTTAAGGGCTACTTAATGGATATGTGTTTTGCACAGCTATATGCACAATACAATCATATTACTGTTCAGAAAACTATTAAGGAGCTTTTGATAAAGTATGGTATAAAAGAAGTACGTACAATTACTTCTACTCATAACTTTATAGATTTGCATGACCATACACTTCGTAAGTCAGCTATTAGAGCTTATGCAGGAGAAGAGATGCTTGTTCCTTTCAATATGAGAGATGGTGTAGCTATTTGTGAAGGTCTTTCAAATCCTGAGTGGCTGAATGCTTGTGCTCATGGTGCAGGTCGTAAGATGTCTCGTTCAAAAGCTAAGGAGAAAGTATCTATGAAGGAGTTTGAGGAGTCAATGAAGAATGTTTACTCAACAACTGTATGTCGTGGAACTATTGATGAATCTCCTATGGCTTATAAGGACACTAATGAGATTAAGGATTTGATTAAAGAAACTTGTAAGATTAAGTTCATAATGATACCTAAGATTAATATTAAGGCCGCTGATGGAGGAGATTAATTATGAAGAAAGAAATATTTGAAAGATTAAGTCCATTATGGGATGTTGTTGGTGCAGTAGAACAACTTATTGATGAGAATACTGAGCTAAGAAAAGAGAATGAGCATCTTAAAGAACGTATTAAATGGTTTGAAGATTCACTTGAAAGAAACGCAAAAGCAAGTGGAGAAGTAGTTCATAATTTTATTAGTGCATGTCTTGATGGAAGAATTACGATTAATGAAAACAATGAAACTGTAATTAAATCATTAAATAAATAATATATGACACAAGAAGAATATATCAAGAAAGTAACTGAACTTGAAAACCAATTATCTTTAGTTACATCAGAATATATTAACTCTAATAAAAAATATAATGAAGGAGATTATTTGAGAATATCATTTAATGTGCCTTATAATGATAATAAAAAGATTGTTAGAACTTGTAAGATAATTAATATATATCCTGAAATAACGAGAGGATTTATGGATAACAAATCGTGGCCTAAAGGAGAATTAGAATATTTTGCAAAATATGCATATCGAAATAAAGATAATAAAATTATTATAGGTGATGTTTGTTATTTAGGTCCATTAAGTCATTATAATAATACTTGTGGATATAAAGACATAGATTGGAAAACTGTTAAAATAGAAGTTATTGATGAATCTCAATTATTAGGAGAATTATGGAAATAAATTTGATTAAAGTAAAAAGTTGGAATGGTGAGATATTCAATGTATATTATTCTACAAAAGATTTATGTTGGATTAAAGAAGGTACAAATGAATATTTTGATGAGGAAGATTGGAGTAATAGTGTAATTCAAAAGGTATGAGTATTAATAAGAAAGACATAATTATAATAGCATTAATATTTCTATTGTTCTTTTGCATGTTCATTATATTCAATCAACATGAACATATCAATATATTACATTCGGAAGTACAATACAATAGAGAGATCATAAATACTGAGCTTCATATGATAGATAGCATATATGACAACAATTATAAATTGTGGGATAATAGAGTAGAAATTTTGTTAAGATGTTTTGAAGAACAAGGTTATTTAATTAGAAAATAAATTATGAAAGACTATAGAAATTTATTAAACATCAAGCCCCAAAAAACAGGTAAGTATAAGAATAAACTTTATGTGTATGTTAACTGGGATTCAAATAATGCGGATTATATTGGTAAGACGGAAGTAATGGATCCTAAAGTTCTTTTTGGTTGTGAGAAATTAATATATTGTCTTGCTTATATTACATTGCCTTATAATTTCAAAGGTCATGATTGGAATGCTGCAGCTTTCGCACATCATATAACAGATAATTGTGATATTGATGATTTGGAAAGTATTATATGCGAAAATGATTTCATGTGTTATACTGATTGGGGATGCTGTCATAGTTTGGAACATCTTGAAATAATATACTATGACAAAGATGGCGTTCCATTTGATGTAACATTTGATGATATTCATGAACGATGGAAGAAAATGTCTTATGAAGAAATTTGTGAAGAAATAAACAATATTAAATGGATAGATCCATATGAATGATAAATTATTAACAAGAGAAGAATTTAAAAAACAAGTATTTGCAAGAACAAACGGAAAATGTTGTGTTCCTGGATGTTCTTGTAATGCTGTTGATGCTCATCATATAATGGATCGTAAGCTTTGGGCAGATGGTGGATATTATCTATCAAATGGTGCAGCACTTTGTGAACTGCATCATCTTGATGCTGAACATGGAAAAATAACACCAAAGCAGTGTCTTGATTATATGGGCATTAAATTAACAGATATTAAAGTACCTGATAAAATAGCAGAAAATTATAAAGGAAAAATTGTCAATTTTAAAGATTTTTATATTACATTAATGTTGGACGCTTTAATTAATAAATGGGGAGAATAATATGAATAGAATTGAAGCATTTGAAGCTCTTAAAAGAGGTGATTATGTGTATAATATAAATAATCCAAATTGTATATATCATATTAATACTATTAATCAACCTGGTGGAAAGATAATAATTCAATATCTTAATAGTGATAAATATGAATTTTTTCAACCTAAACATTATTGGTTAAGAGGTAATAAAAATGATCAATTTGAAATTTTTAAAACATTTTAATATGAAATACTTAATTAATAAGTTTTGTTTATATTAAATCTATATAATATTTGAATATTTTTAAAACAATTTCTATATTATATGTGTAATTAAAAATATTTATTATGGGTGATTGTACAAATTATTGGAAAATTGGTAAAGAACATGTTATTAATAGAAATAATATGAATTATATTTATAGTTATATAGGGAATTTTCCAATGGTTGATATAAAAAATAAAGCAAAAGAACTTTATGAACAATATAAAAATGAATGGGAAGGTATTTTGCTTCGTATAATTCGTACTGATGCTTGGGATAATTTAAAAAATTGTTATTATCTTTATTATAATGGAAAGAAATTTATAAAAGATCCAGATTTTATTTATTTTGATAACACAGATATTATAAATAGAATTTCAGGTAAATGAAATTAAAATAAATTATTGAATTATGAAATATCCACGAACATATCATTTACCATATTCGCCTGGAGCTACTAAAGATGATAAGAAGCTTCAGGATGGATGGTTTAGTAATTATATTGGGGAAGAAATAGTTATAACGGCCAAACTTGATGGTGAGAATATTCATATGACTCAAAAAGATTGTTATGCAAGATCTGATGGTGCTCCTACACGTTCTCCTTGGTCAAGAAACATATGGGATCCTCAAAATGGCCTTTATTGGAAAATCAAAGGATTAATTGGTCCTGATGAAACTATTTTTGGTGAGAATCTTTATGGAGAACATTCAATACATTATAATAAATTAACTGATTATTTTCATCTATTTGCTGTAAATAATGGTAAATATTGGTATGGTTGGGATGGAGTTAAATTATTTGCTAATGTTATAGATGTTCCTCATGTACCAGAATTATGGAGAGGAATAGTTTATAAGGAAGAAGATTTGCAAAAACTTATTGAGAAATATGTTCATGAATCTGAATGGTATGGAGATATTCGTGAAGGTGTGGTTGTGAGATTGACAAAATCATTTCCTATTGAAGATTTTCCAAAATATGTTTGTAAATGGGTTCGAAAGGATCATGTACAAACAAATGAACATTGGACTAAGAATTGGAAGAAAGCAGAATTAATTAAAATATAATTATGACAAAGTATTCACAAGCATTAATTGATTTTTATACAAAAGATGGTCGTAAACCAGTTTTTATAGAAAAGAGCTTTGAAATAACAGAAGAAACACCTATAGAAGATATTCTTTATACATATAATGAAATGCCTTGTAGAGGATATTTAATAGAAGAACAAGGGATATTCCTGGAGAATGCTGTACATTTTAGTAAAAAGCCATCGTTTTGCTTTTTATATCCTTCTGTAATATTAGATGTGCCATTTGAAATGCATCCTTATGTTATTGCAATGAAAAAGGCATTTGATGAAGGAATAAAATGGAATGATGCTAAATGGGAAGAAATACAAAAACTTAAAGATTATTAATTATGACAAAAGAAAAATTAGAAGAACTTGGTTGGCAATTTGATGATTTTTGGGCTAATAGAGCATTATTTTCAAAAAAAGATACAAAGCTTGAAGGATTTGCAATCTTTGAACATGATGGAGATTGGGGTATTATGGATCCTTATGCAAAAGGATTTGAATTAATATATTGTCAAATGACTGATGATGAAATTGAACAATATATTAATTATATTAATAGTTTTGAAAATATAATGGATCATCCTAAAGATCATACATTTTATGAATATCTTTGCATTGAAGTTGATATTAGAAAATTTGTTAAAACCATGAAAGAAAAAAATTAATATGACAAAAATTGCAATATATCCAGGTTCATTTAATCCTATACACGAAGGACATCAACAAGTTATTGATTTAGCCTTACAAATATTTGATGAAGTAATAATTATCATAGCCCAAAATCCAGAAAAAGAGCCTATTGAAAATTTAAAAGAACGTGTAGATAATATTCGAAAAATTTATGCACATAAACTTGATAATGGTGAACTTTCAATTATTGGAAGTAGAAAAATGACAGGTAGAATTGCAAAAGAATATAATGCTTATATTATTAAAGGTGTTCGTAATTTTATTGATTTTCAAAATGAATTAGAACAAGCATCATTTAATAGAACTAAGTTTGGAGTAGAAACTATTTTAATACCATCAACACCAGAATTAAGTTTTATGAGTAGCACTTTAATGAGAGAACTAAAGAAATATAATGAAGATTAATTATGATTAGACCTTTTGAAGAAGTAGATAAAGATTGGACATTTTTTGATTGGGATGAATGGGATAGAGTCCGTCGTAAAATAGGTGAAGACAAATTTGAAGAAATTAAAGATGATCTTTATAATATTTTAAAAAGTGTTTACGGAGTAGGATTTGAAGAAGGATTTGTTGATGCGAGACATTGTTGGTATAAATATATTGACAAAGTTAGAAATATTGTTATGAATTTTTTCAAAGGTGTAATGAAAGAAAACAAAGACTCTAAAGAAGACATAATGAAATTTGTATATAAGATTATCGAAATTGATACTGATGCTATAATAATGAATAAAGATGAGGAAGTTTGAAGGAACTAAGAAATGTGCATATTGTGGAGCAGAATTAACACAAGATGAGATTAAAGAATATTATCCTTCATATAGAGATGATTTTATATCTGATGAAGAACAATGCCCTTATTGTGGTTATCATAATGATCTTATAGAAGAAATTAGTTTAGAAATGCATTATTCAATTATAACATGAAAATTTATAAAATATATAAATGTAGACGTCAAAAAAACATATCTCCTCAAGAATTGGTACAACAAATTGCAATACCAATGATTAAAAAAGGAAATAGAACAAATACTTATTATAAATTGGTTCTTGATGATATATGGAATTATATATATGATCATTATGATTTTGATTTAGAAGCTAGCGGTATAGTTAGAGAAGAAATATGGAATTGTTTTGAAAAATGTTGTGATCAATATCGTAGTAAATATCATATAGAATAACTATAATAATATATATATATGAAGTTAGAAGATAGAATACAAAATATTAAAACATTATTAAAATATTGTCCACATTCAACAGCAGATGTAAAGATTATTGAAGAAAAAGTGGGTTTGTTCTTTGATAATTTTTTTAATACAGATGAACGATTTCAACATTGTAGATGTGAAGGAAAGATATATCCCCGAATAAGTTTGCATGAAGAAAACACATTTGAAGGTTGTGAGGGTTCAACAGTTCATATTGAATATTGCTATGATTGGGACAGAGATGGCGAAGATTGGACAGGTTACTATTTTAATGATTTGTCAATGTCAAAATATTATGAAAGATATGATTTTATGAAGCCAAGAACTTTAATTGATTATAATGAAGTTCCTGATTATATTTGGGAAAGAATACAAAATATCCTTTATGATAAAGCAACAGAAGAAATAAACAAAAAATTGGAATCAGCTAAATCATCTGTTGTATATTGGGAAAAAAGAAAAGACGAATTTGATAATAAATTGAACTTAAACAATTAATTTAAATTCAGAATTTAAATATGAAAGCAAAACTTAAAACAGGAGAAATCATAGAAATTATTAAGAATGATGATTTTAGTGTTGTAAAATATCTTAATAAAGAAACAACTCAATATATATTCGATGATGAGATTGAAGAAATAATTAATGATGATAATATTAAAACAGTTCTTCAAACTAAATATTATAAAAATTTATATAACTCAAAATTAGGTAAATTT
>Ga0247611_10010666_pt1 | contig 10755 bp, 14 predicted proteins | sample 177DNAGHGhighgp2_FD_192422 | JGI IMG/M metagenome (GOLD analysis project Ga0247611, IMG submission 192422) | Sheep rumen microbial communities from Palmerston North, Manawatu-Wanganui, New Zealand - 1770 DNA GHGhigh gp2 | ecosystem: Host-associated > Mammals > Digestive system > Stomach > Rumen... | reverse complement strand
AATCTTATTGGCAGGTCAAAAAGCAGATGTCTCGGGTCTCAGAAGCCTACGAAGGAATATATTTGGTTTCTGCAGGTTCAACACATAGGGAGCATTCTACGACAGGTTTTTGGAGCATACGTTATATGTGCAGCGCGCGCACTGACTTCATCTTTAGGCTTGCTAGATTCTTGGCCTGAGAAAATGCAAAACAACCGGTTTTTTGCATTGAGCCAAACATTTCGCGAAAAAGGCCTAAAAAACGGCAAAAACAAAAACGCAACTACTTGATATTTAAGTAGCTGCGTTTTTGGCGTGCCTCGGGCGGGAGTCCATTACTTTCCTATTTTCAAATCCAAGATTTCCTATTTCTTGTATGTAATAGCGTGAAATAACGCACTTATAGCCCAATATTTTTCTTATTTTTAAAAACTCATTTAAGAAATAATAGGAAACAAATTTGTGCCACTTTTTGTGCCACCTTTGTTCTTTTTATTATCTTTGTAACAAAGATACGAAACAAACCAAAGTTCAAGAAATGGCAAAAAGAATAAAGCCGACATATGCAGTACGGACAAAGTTCCCTGAGGACACTGCAGGCAGGGTGTGTGCCTTCATCAGTTTTACGCTCAGTAAAGGCGAAAACAAGCGTTTTTATTTTACGCTGAAAGACTTGACTACATCTAAACCATTTTCTATTCCGGTGTCCGTTTGGGATAAGAAAAACAAGTGCTGTAAGATTAAAGGAACCGTTCAAGAAAAGGAATACTACGCCACCATCAACACCCAAATAAAGGTAATCACGCTGGCGGTGGAACAAATAGTTAGTGAGTGTGAGGCTAAGCATTGCAACGTAACATCGGCTATACTATCAGAGGAACAAATCTACAAGAAAATTAAACACATAGAATCCTTTACCGAAGTGCCGGAGCCGACACGAGATACAATGTTGGTTCCGTACTGGGAAAAATTCATTGACCGTGCAAAAAAGGGGGAAGTGAATCATAACGGTAAACTCTATAAGAAAACCGCTATCATCAGTTACCAAAAGTGCTTAAATGCTTTTTATGTGTTTGAAAAGGATATGAAGCACCACTATTCCTTCAACGAGATAAATATGGCATTCTATGACACGTATGTTGGCTATATGACATCGCACGGAAAAATGCCAAACACCGTAGGGGAACGCGTCAAAAACTTGAAAGCACTGATGCAGCGTGCCTATGATGAAGGGCTGCACTCCAACCTTGCCTTTAAATCCTTTACCAAGCCAGAACAGGACGTAGATAATGTGTATCTGACGGAAGATGAACTCAAGTTGCTCTACGGTTATGTATTCCCTGAATCCAGTGAAATGCTGGATAAATACCGCGATATTTTCCTTGTGGGTTGCTATACTGGGTTGAGGTGGAGCGATTACCGTTGCATTACTAAGGACGATTTTAGAAAAACCGCTAAGGGTAATACTGTATTGGCTGTGAGAACGGAGAAAACAGGAACATTGGTGATGATACCATTCATCTGGAAGGAACTGAAATTGATTCTGGAGAAGTACGATTACACCCTACCCAAAATCAGCGAACAAAAATTTAACAAGTATATAAAACTGGCGTGTCGTGCAGCAGGAATTAACGCCCCAGTTGTTATGACTTCCGGCAAGTATAAGAGGGACGAACCCTACGCCAAATGGGAACTGGTTTCAAGTCACACTGCCAGACGAACCGCCTGCACTAATATGTTTTTGAGGAAGATACCCACCATTTCGATAATGAAGATAAGCGGGCACAAGAAAGAATCCACCTTTATGAAGTACATTAAAATGACAGCGGAAGAAAACGCTGATTACATCGTGGAAAACTTCTTGAATGAGGATTAGTGACTTGTAGCGTTATACTTTTCGTTCAGTAAGAGGTTGTGCATCACAGCCTCTTTTTTATAGCGTTTTTCCTTCCCTCGCTTTTTGCGACCCAGAATAGTTTGTTCCTCTGATACCTCAGAAACATTTACAAGCAGACCGTCCCTTTGCCAGTTGGTGACGGTACGGTCTGAAACCCCGAATATTTCTTTAATATCCTTTACTGTTAGCAACTCAGGGTAGTCACTTAATTTCTTTTGCAATGGGGTTTCACTCTTGACCCTATCGTCCGTATCAGATTCTTTCTTGACCGTATTGCGTTTTTCCAACTTTTTAACCTTCGCCTCAAAACAGGACAACGCCTTGTTAACTGAATCGAACAATATCCCGTCAATAACTTGTAAACTATAAAAGCATTCAAATACCTTGTGTCCTGCCATAATTGCGTCAAGAACATCGTTTGTGAAAACCCTGTTCTTTTCAGCATCCTCCTTTACAAAACCCCTCTTTAATACTGTTTCTCTTGCTTGTAGCAGTTCTTCCAGTAGAACATTAACACTGGTGTCGTTCTGTAATTCGGTAACAGCCAAAACAAACCCCAAACGTTTCTTGTCTAATTCGGCTTTGTAGGCTTGTAATGTCATTGCGTTCACTATACGTTCTTTACTGCCCCAGGTAACGGATGGGTTCTGAAACTCGTCAAGGTATGCCCGTATTGAGTGCGTGTCCATATAAAAAGCGTTTCAACAAAGGTACGTATTTTTTCTCATTTGAGCCGGGTATGCAATAGGAACATAAAACCATATTTCAACGGCAGATTTCTAATTGATGTGTTGTGACTGTGATTTATTAATCCTTTGTTTAGTAATCAAATATTGATACCTATTTGGTATTAAATAATGATTGGCTAACAGCCGTAAACAGGATTGAAAATACCCCTAAAAACAGGTAAATGAACTGTTGCTTACAAATAATTTATTTCTCTTAAACAAATTTTTTTATTAGGCTTAATCGTAACTTCCCTCATTTAGTAAACCTACCACAGATAGGCAATGTAGCCCATTAGATGCTTAAAAAAATTTTTGTCCAGAAAACCGGACTTTTTTAGGGCAACCTACCTTTCCTTTTGAGGCTTGTAAACTATTTATTTAGAAATAACTTATCGTATGGAAACACAAGCAAAACAGTACAAAAGGCAAGACCGTAGTGTTAGTCCTGAAACGCGTGAGAAAATCTCAAATTCGTTACGTGGTAGAAGCAAAAGTTTAACCCACTGCCAAAACATCGCACAGGGTGTCAAAAACTACTGGGAGCAAATACCCAAACAAAAAGAAGATAACGAAACCATAACAATGGATGACACCGTGCTTTAACGAATCTGGGTCAACAGGTAACGCTGCTGACCCAGTTCTTTGCTATGTGTTAAGGAAAAGTGCCAATATGGGCAGTTATATCCACAAACATCCAATATGCCACAGTAACGGAGAAGGTGTCTTAAACGGCACAAAAACGGCTGTTCTGAGGATTATTCACGTGATTCCTCCGCCCATCCCTTCTTAAAGGCTCCGGCATGGGAAATATCGTTTAAAACATCGTTCAGTAATTGTTCTGCCTCAACCTTTTCTGGACCATACTCAAGGACATCGTAGCAGTAAGTTAACATCATGGCATTGTCGTAACAAAGTGACAAAGTAAACACCCTGTCGTGTTTGTTAAACGAAAGGCAGAATAGTTCAAAAGCATCCACTATCCCACAGATTGAGCCAGTGGTATCCGTCCTTAATGTGTTGCCGATAAACACCTTCACGTCATCGTGTAGTTTTGGAAAATATGTATAGTGTGGAATATGGACAATGTTCTGCATTGGCACAATGCCATACGTCCTGCCGTCCATTATCATCAGACTTTTGGCGGTGGGTGTCATTACGGATGACGGAAACAATTCACCCAATTGGACATTTAGGGCGTCCGCAACATCTTGCAGCGTTTGTATCGTGGGGTTTCCGGATAATGATTTTTGCAGGTTGGACTGATTTATACCCACACGGTCTGCTAAATCAGCCATCCGCAAGCCCTTCTGTTTAAGAAGTTCTTTAACTCTGAGTTCCATTCTGAGATTGTTTTCGACAAAGATAAAATATTGGTTGTAAAGTACAAAATATTTTCAAAAAATCAGTAAAAAAGTATTAAAATATTTGGTGGATTAGTATTTTATCACTATATTTGTATTGAGAAAAAGATATTAAAACACCAAACAATGACAACGGCAAACAACATAGATTATCGCAAAACTTTCAAGGTGGGGATGTATCACTACGGCAGGCATCGTTCTTCCTTTGGTGTGTGGGTTTGCGTCTGTGTAACGAAAGATTTTGCCAGTTCAGATTTTGTTGCCGACTTTGCTTCCCGTGAAGCTGCAAGAAAGTATGTGTGGGAAAAGAATGGATGGGGCACACCCAAAACCGCACTCTCTCGCTAAGATGTTTAACATTTAATTTGTGTTCGATATGGTTAACGCACTTGTCCTTTCCTCTACTAAAGACGCACAGCGTGCATTGGTTATCGCCTCTCGCACTCAGGCAACCACCCCTGTTGAAATGATGGTTGCTGGTGCTAAGGCTGCTATGATAGTTGAATTGAAAAAACGTATGCAGACTTCTGTGGTAGAATTTTACTTCTACAAGAAAAACGGGGAACTTACCAGAAGGTTTGGCACAACTCAAAGTTCGTTGGTACAGAAGCACATCAACGGCAGGGGAATCAGCCGTGATTCTGTTAACACCGTTGCTTTTTTTGATTGTGAGGCTGGTGGATGGAGGAGCTTCCGTTATGAATCTCTGGCGAAGGTTTGTTGAGTGATATTAAGCAGGGGTGGATCCGCCACCCCTGTGTTCCTTTATATAGTGTGTTCAGTTATAAGATTAAAATGAACACGAACAGCATATTTCTCTGGTTTGGATTATATCAAAGATAAAAATAAACACAATGAAAGCGGTGATTTACGCACGTACCAGTTCAAGCGGCAATCTGGAATCAAGGCAGGATACCACACGTCAGGTAATGGATTTAAAAGCATATTGTCAATACCACAAGTATGAGGTGATAAAAGTCTTTGAAGAACATTTTACCGCAAGAAATGGAACCAATCGTGCCGTTCTCAATCAATGTGTGGAATTCTGTAAGGAAAACAAAATTGATATACTGGTGGTGTCTGAATTATCACGCATCAACCGTGGTTCAGTGTTCGACACAATGACATTTGTTAAGGACTTGATGGATTCACACATTAACTTATACACACAGAAGGAACAGTTTTCATTGTTGGATGATAGTGGCTCTAAACCATCAGTGTTCGCCCCTGTTTTGTTATCGTGCCTTAGCCTCGCGAATAATCTTGAACTGGAAAGCATCAAGTTTCGTTTAAATTCCGGTAGGCAGCAAGCAATTGCCAGAGGGGTAAAAATGGGTAGGAAGGTTGGTTCTGTTGAAACCCGTGAACAAATGGCACAGAAGCACGGTGACATTATTCGGTGCTTAAAAAAGGGGTGCAGCATACGTGATACGGCTAAGTTGTGTTCGGCTGGGATTTCAACGGTCCAGAGAATTAAGAAAGAATTTGTTCTTTAAGGAAGATAAAAAGTATTAACTTTGTAATTGAGTGTTATGAATATGAATATTCTTGATTTTAAATACGAAAAAAAGGATGCATTGTCATTTCTGAAAGAGTTGCCCGATAACTCCGTCAGCCTTGTAATCACGTCCCCTCCATATAACATTGGAAAGGAATACGAAACAAGGAAATCATTACAGGCATACCTAACGGAGATGTACCCAATTGTTGAGGAAATATATCGTGTGTTAACACCTCAGGGTTCGGTTTGCTGGGAAGTGGGTAACTATGTGAGTGAGGATAAGCACAAAGAGATTTACCCTTTGGATGTTTATTATTATGAGTTGTTCAAGAAGAATAACTTCATCCTCCGGAATCGTATTATCTGGCACTTTGAACACGGGTTACAGTGCAAGAATCGTTTTTCTGGACGGTATGAAAGCATCCTGTGGTTCACTAAAACTGATGACTATGTTTTTAACCTTGATGATGTGCGAGTCCCCTCTAAGTATCCGGGGAAAAAACATTTCAAGGGTGAAAATAAGGGTAAACTATCTGGAAACCCTAACGGAAAGAATCCTTCTGACTTATGGGTTGCCACAGAGAAACGCTTGATTGAGGACTGGGAGGCTGAAATATGGGATATTCCAAACGTTAAGTCTAACCATCCGGAAAAAACCATTCATCCTTGCCAGTTCCCCATTGAACTTGTGGAACGCTGTGTACTTGCACTTACGAACAAGGGTGATATTGTTCTGGACCCCTTCGCTGGTGTGGGGAGTTCTTTAATTGCTGCACTTAAGAATGGACGGCGTGCTTACGGAACAGAATTACAGCAGGAATACATTGACAAGGGTATTGAAAGAATCGGTTTGCTGGAAAAAGAGGTTCTAAAAACACGTCCAATTTACGAAACCATCTATAAACCGTCTGGCAAGGATAGTATTTCAAAGTATCCTGAGGAATGGTTAGAACTTCGGCTGAAGGGTATTCAGGAGAGCATCGCCAAACTTGAGGACGAAAAGAGGCAAATCACAGGGCAAATGATGTCCCTTTTTAAAGAATAAATAACGATGAAACACGACCACATCTACAACCACCTCAATGGTATGGAATACTTGCTGGTTCACAGAAAGAACCAATGGGATGAATTGATGCACACCATTGATTCTATTGACGCGAATCAGTTTACCAAACTCAGCAAGGATAAAACCCGTCGGGGTGAGATAATATATTCTCAGACGGACATTAACAAAGAGTTCAAACGGATTCTTTCTGAGTTGGGGTGGGGTGAGATGCGTACACCGTACTATGTAACAAGTGACATCGAAACAGCCAAACAGATAGCCAGGTTAAAGGATAAAGACGAGCAGAAACGCATCATTGAAGAAAATGGGCACGAGGCGTACAGTACGTATAATCAAGTTGACTTTGTTAAAGATAGAATTGCAGTTGAAGTCCAGTTTGGAAAGTATTTTAGTGTGGCTTATGATTTACACGTTAAGCACACGTTTTTCTTCCTTATGGACGATATTGATGTAGGGGTAGAGATTATACCAACAAAGGCAATGATGCGTAAGATGGATACAGGTGTTTCTTGGTTTGAGAACGAAGTTGCTAATGTTATCCGGGAAGGACGGTCAAACCCTTCTGTTCCCATTGTTATTATAGGCATTGAACCTGAGGTTTTATTGTAGTTTAAACCTGTCTAAATCTATTTCATACGAACTATATGACCCAGCCTTGTCCGTTGAGGATAATGCTGTTCTATTAGGTTGTAGCCCTGCATCTGTCAGGAAACATATACGGTCAAAGGGAATAGATAGAAAGTTCGATGCTGCATATAGCCGATGGAAAGCCATTAAGGACTACAACAAACAGCATCCAGACAGTTCATACGCTGAAAAGCACAATGCGTTAGGGTTCTCTGTAAACACTATTAAGAGGTACGAAGCCCTCACAGAAGAACAGGTGTTCCTGTCAAAACGTGATACCAGTAAAATATCAAAATTTGACATTCGGAACAATAACGCCATCCGTAGCGTAACCAACAACCAGAACGATATTCTACGTTGGATAATCCATTTGTACAATGATGATAAACCTTTCGATGCTGACTTAACAGCCTCGCAGTTGGTTTTCTATAAGACGGTCAAGAAGCCAGAGTATTTATACGACAAATATCCTCAACTTGACGAAGTACGGAATCTGAATGAAACTAATGCTTTACCTGACGGCACTTTTTCTTCCATAGTTTACGATTTACCCTTTATCGTGTCACAGGGGAAAACCAGTATCATCAAGGAAAGATTTTCCTATTTTGCGACCGTACAGGAGCTGTATGAGGCAAATGATGAAATGCTGGACCGTGCATACCGACTACTAAAAAACAACGGTATTTTGGTGGTAAAAACGATGGATATAGTCTATGGTTGCAAGCAATACTGGGTGTCCGATTACGTTCTCAATAAGGCACGGGAAAAGGGGTTAGAACTACTGGATAAGTTCATCCTAATTGCCAATTTCAAGTTGTTTGCACGCACACATACACAGCATCACTCACGCAAGTGGCACTCCTACTTCTTTGTTTTCAAGAAGCGTTAAAATACCGCCCCGTGTGCGTTGACCGTTCACGCTCAAACCTCTTACGCTGACCGTTACTTCGACGTTTCCACTCACCTTCTTTGTGGTAGCGAATGAAATAATTCATCCGTGTGGCAGGGTTGTTTGCGTTTTCTTTTGGTGTGACCCAGCAAAGGTTTTCAACCCTATTGTCTGTCTTAACCCCATTGATATGATTTACCTGTATTCGCTCCGAGTTTGGTTGAGGAAGAAATGCAGCAGCCACAAGTCGGTGAACCCAAAAAGTCTTACTTCCATCACCATTCCTCAACGTCACCTTGATATACCGCGTTTTCGTGCTTAACTCAAGTATCTTGAATATTTTACGGGAGCCATATGCAAAACAGCAAATTCGACCGTATGAACTAACCGCATAGTTCTCAAAACCAAGTATTGCTTTCCATACCTCGTTATCTAAATCAATATCATATACCATTTACACCCTTCTTTTCCAATAAATAGTTTGAAAGGCAAGAAAGGATTAGTAAGTCGCAATATTTATTTGGTAAGGGGTTTGACGGTTCAGAAATATATTAACAAATAGGGATATATCTGTCGCAAATTACTACCTTTGTAAACAGGCAACTTTAACCGTGTATGAAAACCAAAATCAACATTGACAAGATTCGGCTTTGCTTACAACAGCCGGAGAACTTCTACGACACCCTGTTTAAAGACTTGAATCAGTCCACAGATAACAAGGTGTTCTATGACGGTTTCTTCTTGTCTGTAAAGGATGCTGAACACGTCAACGATAAGGATATTACCGCCACTTTGTTCATCATAGATAAAACGCCCATTGAGTTGGGGACATTTACATTCAATAAATCTCGCAAGTACGGCACGAAGTGTTTTTTCGCATATAACACCAAGTGCCTCTATGAAACAGTGGGGTATGTTCCAGAAGGGAAAGGGTTCAGAAAGTATAACTACTTCAATTTCCCGTTTCTTGTTTTCTGGCGTATGGGGTTGGTGTTTAATAACGTCACCAGTGTCGAAATCGCTTGTGATACGGAAGCAAGTGTAATCAAGAGGATACAATATGCTGTATCGCACCCAGAGTTGTTCTATATGATACTGCTGCGGAAAAACGTTGATGACCCAGAGGCAATATTGGAAGGATATTGGGAGTATTACCAGCGTTCACGTGTACGCAAAGCAGCCAGACCGTCTTTGTATATACACCCCGCATATATTGATTCATCCTCAGCAGGCAGCAGATGTGAACTAAAGGTGTATGATAAGGCTCGTGAACTGGCACAGGTGCGTGAGGATAAAGAAGTGCTAACACGTGCTTGGAATGATATGCAGGGCAACATACAGAGGCTGGAAGTACGGGTGGAGAACAAGAAGTTCCGGCAGTTCTTTGCCAAGATGAACAAGTTGTATCCTGATAGGTGGTTACAACGTTCAGAAACCTCAACAACACGGGAGCAACACAAGGAATTATATAGGCAGGGACTTGAACATTTCTTTTTTGATATTGGTATGGATGAGGGGTTGAGGTGCGAAATGTTTGATTACTTCGCCAACAACCTGCTGCACTTCAAACTTCACGACAGGGATAAAACCCAGGTGTCTATACTGGATTTATGCGTTAATAATATTGATACCTTGAAGGGATGCGTTAAACGTAAACGGGGAAATCCGTCGCACCTTGGTAATGGGATTAGTCAAAATAGGAAATGAACAGAAAATAATAGGAAAGAGGCTTGAATTTGTGCCACTTTTCGTGCCACTACATAATAAAAACCGCCTTACACGTATCTGTAAAGCGGTTTTCCTGTGCCTCGGGCGGGAATCGAACCCGCACGGCCGTTTCGGGCCAAGGGATTTTCTTACCACTATGGCTTTCGCCACCATTACTGTTTGTGGTCCGGACTATTCCTTCACCATGGAGTCATGCTCTTTAGGTGTGCCGTGTCTAGTCTCTGCACCTTCCTTTAACTTAAAGGCTTGGCTCAAGATTGCCTTCAGCATTAACTGTTAAGGTTTCCTTGAATTTACGGCATTCTACATCTCTCTTTTCAGAGAGTGCACTCAAATGTGCCCTTCCTCGATAATTATCTGTTAACGCATGGCAATTAGGGCATAGTAGTTTCAAATTCTCTAATCTATTGTCCGTATTGTTTCCATTAAGATGATGTATCTCTAATGGAATTGATTGTCCCTGCCAGTCAGAGAGATTGCAATTCTCGCAATATTGGATACCGGTAATTTTCTTATACCGTTCCCTAAGTCTCCAGGAGCAACGGTAGTCAGAGTCTTTTTTAAAAATGTCGGAATCTTTTAGACCAGCCTTAGGTTTAAATTTGAGTCCAACATTCCATCCTTGTCCAGTAAAATGCGACGTGTCCAATTCATATTTTTCAATAAGATGATGAATTGTTTTGTAGTTTCCTCCAACAGGGCGTAAACCAAGTTGTCGAAGAACACTTGCAATGGATTTGCTATTATTTACAGCAACTCTAATATCGTCTTCTGAATATCGTACCTTCATAGCAGAGGCAAAGTTAATGTTTGCCATCGAGTCTTACAAATAATTATTTCAAAGAGCGTGTCTAAGTCCCTCGTGTCTACCATTCCACCACCAAGGCGTAATGTGGGAGTGCAAAGGTAGTGTTTTTTTGCGGAAGTCCCAAATTTGGGAGCGGGAAGTGGTTAAGGTTCCCAAGAATGGGTAAGGTGG